>LSQX01060347.1_pt1 | contig 13271 bp, 9 predicted proteins | sample 654561 | NCBI WGS metagenome assembly LSQX01 (sample SAMN04489861, study PRJNA283612) | anaerobic digester metagenome | isolation source: 4 biogas reactors fed with cattle manure at either 37C or 55C with and... | place: Denmark: Kongens Lyngby | collected 2014 | reverse complement strand
TGATCTCGTTGCCGTCGAGGTCGGGTCGCACCCGCGCCAGGTCCTCCCGGGCGGCGATGTCGGCGATGCGCTCCTCGAGGTGATCGTAGGTGCGCTGCAGGCGGGCCGCCTTGCGCTGGTTGCGGGTGGTGGAGTCGGCGCGCACCAGCTTGTGGAGGCGGGGGAGGAGCTCCCCGGCGTCGGTGACGTAGCGACGCACGGCGGAGTCGGTCCACTGGCCCTCACCGAAGCCGTAGAAGCGCATATGCAGGTAGATGAGCTGGGAGACGTCCCCGACCATCTGCTTGGAGTACTTCAGGGCGCGCATACGGCGGCGGATCTTCTTCGCGCCGACGACCTCGTGGTGGTGGAAGGTGACGCGGCCGTCCTCGTTCCAGGCCCGGGTGTCGGGCTTACCGGAGTCGTGCAGCAGGGCCGCCCACCGGAGCACCAGGTCGGGGCCGTCCTCCTCCTGGTCGATGGCCTGGCGCAGCACCTGCATGGAGTGCGCGTAGACGTCCTTGTGCTGGTTGTGCTCGTCCGCCATGTCGCGCATGGCGGGGATCTCGGGGAACACGTGGCCGGCGATACCGGTGGTGACCAGCAGGTTGATGCCGGTCCACGGGGCGTCGCCGAGCATGAGCTTGTCCAGCTCCACCTGGATGCGCTCGGCGGTGATGCGCTCGATCTCACCGGCCATGTCGGTCATGGCGGCCTTGACGCGCTCGGCCACGCCGAAGCCCAGCTGGGAGACGAAGCGGGCGGCGCGCAGCATGCGGAGGGGATCGTCGTGGAAGGAGATCTCCGGGGCGTCGGGGGTGTCCAGGCGGCGGGCGGCCAGATCCTCCAGCCCGCCGACGGGGTCGTGGAAGCGGGCGACGAGGTTGCCGGCGTCGTCGACAAGCAATTCGACGGCCATGGCGTTGACCCGGAAATCCCGCCGGATGAGATCACCCTCGAGGGTGTCCCCGAACATGACCTCGGGGTTACGGGAGACACCGTCGTAGGTGTCGGAGCGGAAGGTGGTGATCTCCACCTGCTGGCCGCGGTGCGCGGCGGAGACGGTGCCGAAGTCGATGCCCGTGTCCCACACGGTGCCGGCCCAGCCCCGGAGGATGTCGGAGATGACGTCGGGGCGGGCGGGAGTGGTGAAGTCGAGGTCGTTGCCCAGGCGGCCGAGGATGGCGTCGCGGACCGAACCGCCGACGAGGAAGAGGGGGAGTCCGCGGGCCTGGAACTCGGCGACGAGGTCACCGATGGGCAGACCGGCGATGGTGCGCTCGGCCTGCGCGAGCAGGGCCAGGGGGGTCAGGGGGTCGTCCGCGTTCACAACCAGCGAGTCTACCGACCACGGCATGGGAATTTCGAAAGGCTGTCGCAGCGGATACGATCAGGGGGATGACTGAGAATGATTCCCAGGGCCCCAAGCGTCGGCGTCGTCGCCGGTCGCGTCGTCGTGGTTCCGGAAATCAGGGCCAGCAGGCCCAGCAGCAGCAGTCGCAGGGCGAGAAGCAGGAACCCCGCAAGCGCCGCCGCCGTAATCCGCAGCGGTCGCAGAACTCCCGGAAGCAGCAGCGCCCGCAGCCCAACCGCATGGCCACCCGCGACGAGACGTCCGCGGGTGGACTCGTCGTGTCCGGTCTCGCGGAGGCGGTGAACGACGCGGGCGAGGTCGATCTCTCCCGTATCTATGTCGCGCTCATCGGTCGCCTGGACCGCCGGGGCCGCCTGCTGTGGTCGATGCCGAAGGGGCACGTCGAGCCGGGGGAGGACCGCCGCGCCACCGCCGAGCGTGAGGTGTGGGAGGAGACCGGTGTCTACGGGGAGGCCTTCGCGGACCTCGGCGTCATCGACTACTGGTTCGTGTCCGAGGGGGTGCGCATCCACAAAACGGTCCACCACCACCTGCTGCGCTTCGTCGACGGCGACCTCAACGACGACGACCCGGAGGTCACCGAGGTCTCGTGGATCCCGGTGTCCGAGCTCATCGAGCACCTCGCCTACGCGGACGAGCGCAAGCTGGCACGCACGGCGCATGATCTGCTGCCGGGCCTGGCGCGGGAGGAGAAGGCCGCGGGAAGGGCGACCCCGCGGTGAGGCGCGCCGTTGCGGCAGGGCTGGCCGTCGCCTGCTTGTCGACGCCCGCCCTCGCCGCCCCCACCCCCTACGATCCGGAGACCGCGGATCAGTGGGTCAACCCCATGGCCCGCGGTGACGAGGCCGGGGAAATCACGGTCGACATCACGCAGGCCCCGGACTCCGTGTCGGAGGGCGATTCACTGCGCCTGCAGCTCACGGTGGCGAACTCGTCGGAGGAGGCGGCCTCCCTCACCCTGAGAACCCGGCGCGGCGACCCGACGTGGGACGTGGCCGGGGCCCGGCGCGCCCTGGCGCTCGACGCCTCCGCGTACCCCTGGTTCGGCCCGACCGTAGACGTCGAGGTGGGCCCGGGGGAGCGGCGGGAGGTCCCGCTCGAGTTGCCGGCGGAGTTCCTGCCCGTGGGCACGTGGCCGCTCATGGTGACGGCGGGGGAGAACACGGAACGGATGCTCGTCACGGTCACGGCGGACGCGGAGGAGGAGCAGCAGACCCCCGGCCTGACGGTGCTGCTGCCGCTCACCTCCCGCCTGGACATCGTCCCGGGGGAGACCGGTGAGGCTCCGGAGGAGGCCCCGCTCATCCTCGGGTCGGAGCACCTGGCGGGCCAGATCGCCCCGGGCGGCCGGCTGAGCGAACTGCTCGACATCTACGCCGCGGAGGAACGCGGCACGTGCCTGGCCGTCGACCCTGCCCTGGTGGACACGGTGTCGCGGATGTCGCGCGGGTACACGGTGGCGCAGTCCCGCCCCTCGCTCATCACCACGAAGCAGCGCCTGCGCGACAGCTGGTTCACCGACGACGATCCCGAGCCCGGCGCGCCCGGTCGGGGAGCCGCGGACGCCGCCGCCTGGCTCGAGCGCCTGCAGGGGGCCGGGTGCGTCGTCGCCCTGCCGTGGGCCGACGCAGACATCGACGCCGTCGCCCGCACCGAGGACGAGTGGCTCTTCCGCGAGGCCACCCAGCGGGGCACCGAGGTGCTGCGGGAGGAGCTGGGCGTCGAGCCCGTCCCCAACGTGGTCATCCCGTCGTCGGGGTACATCACCGAGCAGGCCGCGCCCTCCCTCGGCTGGGCGGATCAGTCGGTGCCGGTGGATCAGGCGTGGGAGGCGTCCGTCGCCACCCGTGAGCCGCAGATCACCGACAATGCGCTGGAGTCCCCGGTCATCCCGGACCACGCCGGCGCCCCGACCCCGGCGCAGCCGGTCCGCGCGATCGTCGCCGACAACTCCGTGTGGGGTGTCCCGCAGTCGGGGGCGCACGCCCACCTGGCGCCCGGGGTCACCGCCACGACCTTCCCCGCGGCCCTGGGTTCGCTGCTCGCCGCCACCGGCCCCGCCCCGCAGACGACGGGGTACTCCAACCCGGACTGGCGTTTCGACTACCGGCTCGACTCCGTCACCGCCCGCGCCGTCACCGCCGGTTCCGCCCTCCGTCTGGCGGTCGCGGAGGAGACGCTGCCCGCCGAGTGGGCCCAGAGCCCCGAACCGGTCCTCGCCGTACCGGCCCCGCGTCTCGACGCCGCCACCGCCCGCACCCTCGTCTCCACCGTCACCGAGCTCTACGACGCCCGCGCCGCCCGCCCCGTCCCCCTCGCCGAGGCGGTCACCGCCCCGCTGCTCGACCCGGTGGGGCCCCCGGCCGTGGGGGTCACGCGCTTCGGCAGCCCGTGGTCCGACCCGTCGGCCGTGAGTGACACGGAGGTGCTCCGCGCGGCGCAGCAGACCCGCTACACCGACGACCTGACGCGCATGATGGTCAACGACCCCGTCATCAACCTCACGCGCTACGACTTCACGCTGCCGCTGCGCCGCGATGTGCTCATGGCGTTGAGCCGGACGTCGAGAAGCTCTCTGGCGACGAACCGCGACGCGGTGGAGGCCACCAACGGGCGACTCGACGCCAACCGGCGGACCCTGCAGGAACTGCGCGGGTCCGTGGCGCTGTTCCCGCCGGGGAACGTGTACACGCGGGCGTCGGAGAGCTCGCCGCTGCTCATCGTGGCCGGCAACGGACTGCCGCTGCCCGTCGACGCCGAGCTGGCGTACACCGGCCCCGAGGGGACGGTGCTCACCGCGCACGGCCCGGTGCACATCCCCGCGCACGGGTCGATCACGGTGCAGCTCACCGCCGACCTGCCCGAGGATGAGGACCAGTCGCAGCTGTCGCTGTGGCTGGCCACCCGCGACGGTTCGCCGATTTCCACGCCGGTGGAGATTACAGTGCAGACCAGAGCCGGTATCGTCGGCACCTACGGAATTGCCCTGCTCGTCGTGGTGGGGCTGTCTCTCGCGCTGCTGTTCCGCGTCGGTCGACACCGGCGACGGCGCCAGCGCCCCTAGCCTGGAAATGGTCCATGTCCGATAATCTGCGTTCCCGTTTCGTCGCCGCCGCCCCGCCGGCCCCCGTGCCCGAACAGCGGGCGGCCCCACCGGCACCGGCCGAGGACCGTTCGCGCCTGCGGGCGCCGGAGCCGATCGTGGCCGCCGAGGGGTCCGAGGTCGCCTCCGACGCCGACGTCGTGCGGGCGGGTGGCTCGATGGCCATCGCCACGCTCATCTCGCGCATCACCGGCTTCCTGCGCAACCTGCTCATCGCCGTCACCCTCGGTGGCGCGGTGGGCTCGGCGTTCAACACGGCGAACACGCTGCCGAACCTCATCACCGAGATCGTCCTCGGCGCGGTGCTCACTTCGCTGGTGGTGCCGGTGCTGGTGCGCGCGGAGAAGGAGGACGCGGACCGGGGCACGGCGTTCTTCCGCAGACTCTTCACGCTCTCGGCGTCGCTGCTGCTCGTGGTGACGGCGCTGTCGCTGGTGGCCGCGCCCCTGCTCACCCGGCTCATGCTCGACGTGGACGGCGAGGTCAACGTCATCCAGTCGACGTCCTTCGCCTACCTGCTGCTGCCGCAGATCTTCTTCTACGGCATCTTCGCGCTGTTCATGGCGGTGCTCAACACGCGGGGCATCTTCAAACCCGGTGCGTGGGCGCCGGTGGCGAACAACGTCGTCTCCATCACGGTGCTGCTGCTGTACATGCTGCTGCCCGGCGAACTGAAGGAGACCGCGCCCTCCGGGGTGGTCGATCCGCACGTCCTGCTGCTGGGCCTGGGCACCACGCTGGGTGTCATCGTGCAGGCGGCGATCATGGTGCCTTACCTGCGGAAGGCGGGCGTCGATCTGCGGCCCCTGTGGGGCATCGACGACCGCCTCAAGCAGTTCGGCGGGATGGCCGTGGCGATCGTCGCGTACGTGGCGGTCTCGCAGCTGGGTTACGTCGTCACCACCCGCCTCGCCTCGCTCGCCGACGCCGCCGCCCCCCTCATCTACCAGCAGCACTGGCTGCTGCTGCAGGTGCCCTACGGCATCATCGGCGTCACCCTCCTCACCGCGATCATGCCGCGCCTGTCGCGCAACGCCGCCGACGGCGATGACCGCGCGGTCGTCGCCGACCTCAACCTGGCGACGAAGCTGACGTTCATCGCGCTCATCCCGATCGTGGTGTTCTTCACCGCCTTCGGCCCGGACATCGGCGTGGCCCTGTTCGCGTACCGCAACTTCGACACCGAGTCCGGCATCCTGCTCGGCCTCACGCTGTCCTTCTCCGCGTTCACGCTGCTGCCCTACGCACTCGTGCTGCTGCACCTGCGTGTGTTCTACGCCCGTGAGGAGGCGTGGACCCCGACGTACATCATCATCGGCATCACCGCGACGAAGATCGTCCTGTCGCTGCTGGCCCCGATGGTGGCCACCTCACCGTCGCGCGTGGTCATCCTCCTCGGTGCGGCGAACGGTTTCGGTTTCGTCGCCGGCGCCGTCATCGGTGCGCTGCTGCTGCGTCGCAAGCTCGGCCACCTGGGCACCCGCTCGCAGATCCACACGACGGTGTGGGCGTTCGCGGCGTCGCTCATCGGTGTCGCGGCCGCCCTGTTCGTCGACTGGATCCTGCCCTCGCTCGGCGGGCTGGGCTCGTTCGGTGTGCTCATCAAGGTCGGTGTCTCGGGTGTGGTCTTCCTCATCGCCACGGGCATTGCGCTGAGCTTCTCCGGCCTGCCCGAGGTGCAGAACCTGGGCCGCGCCTTCGCCCGCATCCCGGGCCTGTCGCGCTTCGTGCGCCCCGACTCCTCCAAGGCGATCGAGGTGGGGGAGAGCAACCCGCAGGAGGTCTCCGCGCAGATCACCGCCCTCGACCCCTTCTCCGCCTCCCTGCCGCCGGCCCCCATGTCCGCCGGCGTGGTCCGCGGCCCCCGTCTCGTGCCGGGTGCCCCGGTCTCCGACGGCCGCTTCCGTCTCCTCGCCGACCACGGTTCCGTGCCCGGCGCCCGTTTCTGGCACGCCAAGGAGGTGGCCACGGGCCGGGAGGTGGCGCTCACCTTCGTCGACACCTCCGGTAACGCGCCGCTGGCCCCGGCCTCGCCCGCCGCGGCCGCCGGTGCCGCCGCGGAGGTCGCCCGCCGCACCCGCCGCCTGGCGGACGTGCCCGGCGTGGCCGAGAACATCGAGGTGCTCGGTTACCGCAACGGTTGCCTCGTCGTCGCCGACTGGGTGCCGGGTTCGCCGCTGCGCACCGTCGCGGAGGAGGGTGCCGGGGACCTCGATCCGCAGGCCGTCGCCGCCGCGCTCGTCCCGCTCGTCGACGCATCGACGCGCGACCTGCCGCTGGGCCTGGACAACCATGCGCGCATCCGCATCTCCACCGCGGGTGTGGCCACCCTCGCCTTCCCGGCCGTGCTTCCCGACGCCACCGCCGACCGCGACCACACCTCCGTGAACTCCATGCTCTCCCTCCTCGGGGTGGAGCGCGAGGATCTGCCCACCACCGCCGTCGAGGTGGAGGAGCCGCTCGTCGTCGCCGACGTGGAGGTCGGCCCGCTTCCCGACGCCCGCCCCGGCTTCGGCGACAAGTCCTACTCCGGCGGTTCCGTCGCCCTCATCGGCGCGTTCTCCATCGGTGCGGTCGTGCTCGTCGCGGCACTGACCACCTACCTGGTGAGCGTCGTCGGCGGCGACCGCAGCGAGGCCCCGGTCAACCAGGAGTCCATCCAGGGCTCCGCCTCGGAGACCACCCCGCGCCCGCTGCCGCGCGTGCAGAACGTCACCCCCTCCGTCCCGGAGATCGCCGACGGCGACGACTCCACCGTGTGGTTCGGCGCGGGCGGGGTCACCCTGCTTCTCGACGACACCGTGGAACTCCAGAACGTCCTCATCCACTCCGGCGGCGGTGAGGTCGAGGTCTACGGCCTCACCTCCGGCGAGACCGCCGAGTCCCCGGAGGGTCTGCCGCTGCTGGGCTCCGCGCAGATGCGGGACGGCCGCACGACGATGACCCTCGACCGGCAGATGACCGCGGGCGGTGTACTCCTGTGGTTCCCGGGGACCGTCGAGGTGGCGGAGGTGCAGCTCGTCGGCGTGAGCTGACGCCCACTGTGATGGGCGGGCTCGGCGGGCGTCGGCACGCTCCCTGGGGTGCAATGGTTGTGTCAGCAACTTCCGGGGGGAACAGTGGCACACACCGACGGCGGCCTGGTGGCCGCCTACATCGAGGGCGACCTCAAGGCGTTCAGCACGATCGTGGAACGCCACCGCGCGCGGCTGCTGTGGGTCGCGCGCCGCTACGGCCACAACGAGGATGACGCGCAGGACATCCTCCAGGAGGCCCTCTTCCGCGCCAGTTACAGCCTGCACACCTGGCGTCACGAGTCCTCGCTGAGCACCTGGCTGCACCGGCTGGTGATGAACTCGGGCTGGGACTTCCGCAACCACCGCGTGCAGGTCGAGGCCCCCACTCTCGACGACGGGGCCCTCCCACACGACATCAACCCTCTCCTCGCTGCCGACCCCATCGGCCGGTCCGAGGACATGCTGCACCTCCACGAGTCGCTCGGGCGCCTGCACCCCGACCAGCGACGGGCGTTGTGGCTCATCGACATCGAGGGGTACACGATAGGGCACGTCGCGAAGCAGGAGGGCGTGCAGCCGGGCACGATCAAGTCGCGCCGCAACCGGGCGCGGGAGGCGCTGCGGGCCGACCTCGGGGAATGTTCCGTGGCTCCCGGCCGTTGAGATTCGGTGACAGCGCCTAGACTTGGCGGAAGTACCGCCCCCGATCAGGAGAATTCATGATTCACGACGTCGCCATCATCGGCTCCGGCCCCGCCGGCTACACCGCCGCCATCTACGCCGCCCGCGCCGAGCTCAAGCCCATCATGTTCGAGGGTTACGAGTACGGCGGATCCCTGATGAACACCACCGACGTGGAGAACTTCCCGGGCTTCAAGGACGGCATCATGGGCCCGGACCTGATGATGGAGATGCGTGGCCAGGCCGAGCGCTTCGGCACCGACATGCGCATGGAGCTCGTCGACTCGGTCGAGCTGGAGGGCCCGGTGAAGCGGATCCACGTGGGCGATGAGGTCCATGAGGCCCGCACCGTCATCCTGGCCACCGGTGCCGCCCCGCGTCTGCTGGGTGTGCCGGGTGAGGATGAGCTCATGGGCCGCGGAGTGTCCTCCTGCGCCACCTGCGACGGCTTCTTCTTCAAGGGCCAGGAGATCGCGGTCATCGGTGGCGGTGACTCCGCGATGGAGGAGGCGACCTTCCTCACCAAGTTCGCCGACAAGGTCACCGTCGTGCACCGCCGCGAGGAGTTCCGCGCGTCGGCCATCATGCTGGAGCGCGCGAAGGCCAACGAGAAGATCGAGTGGGCCACCAACAAGGTCGTCGACCACGTCGTCGAGAAGGACGGCAAGGTCGGCGGCATCATGCTGCGCGACACCATCACCGGTGAGCTGTCGGAGCTGCCGGTCGCCGCGATGTTCGTCGCCATCGGCCACGACCCGCGTTCCGGCTTCCTCGACGGCCAGGTGGAGCTCAAGGAGGGCGGTTACGTGAAGGTCTCCGAGCCGTCGACCGCGACCTCCGTCCCGGGTGTCTTCGCGTGCGGCGACCTGGTGGACGACCACTACCAGCAGGCCGTCACCGCCGCCGGTTCCGGCTGCCGCGCCGCCATCGACGCTGAGCACCACCTCGCCGCCCTTTAAGCCCCCTGTAAGGAGAATCATATGAGCAACGTCATCGAGGTCACCCAGTCCAACTTCCGCGAGGTCGTCGTCGAGGCCGACAAGCCCGTCATCGTAGACTTCTGGGCCGAATGGTGCGGCCCCTGCAAGAAGCTCAGCCCCGTCCTCGACGAGCTCTCCGAGGAGCTCGGTGACGCTGTGACCATTGCCAAGGTCAACGTCGACGAGGAGCGCACCCTCGGCGCAATGTTCCAGATCATGTCCATCCCGGCGGTGCTGTTCTTCAAGGACGGCGAGAAGGTCGACGAGTTCATCGGCGTCCGCCCGCGCTCCCACATCATGGCGAAACTGGAACCGCTGCTGTAGCTGGTAACCTTAACAACCTACGAGCAGCACCGGCCGACTCCTGACGGCTGGGATAAGATCTGTGGCATCTGACCCTGGAAGGAGTGCCGTGACCAACACATTCCGCGTGGGGGATCGCAGCCCGCGCGTGGCGGAGGCCCGCTCCACCCTCGCCCGGCTGGGGCTCCTCTCCGGCTACGAGGCGGACCTGTCCAACAAGTACGCCGAGGAAGACAAGCTTTTCGACGCCGACCTCGCCCACGTACTCAAGGCCTTCCAGCAGTCCCGCGGAATCGTCCCGTCCGGCAACATCGACGACATGACGCTGCGCGAGCTGCGCCACGCGTCCTACAAGCTGGGTTCCCGCGTCCTGTCGTACCAGCCGAACAACGAGATGGTCGGCGACGACGTCGCCAGCCTGCAGGAGCAGCTCCAGGAGCTCGGCTTCTACTCACACCGCGTCGACGGTCACTTCGGCCCCGGCACCTACGAGGCACTGTCCAACTACCAGCTCAACTCCGGGCTGCAGGACGACGGAGTGTGCGGCCCCGACACCCTCGCCGCCCTCAAGCTGCTGGGACGCCGCATCACCGGCGGCAGCCCCCACGCCATCCGCGAGCGCGAGCAGGTCCGCAACGCCGGCCCCATGCTCGCCGGCAAGCGCGTCGTCATCAACCCCGCCCTCGGCGGAGCGAACAAGGGCCAGTCGGTCGCGGGGATGCACGGTCAGATCTCCGAGGAGGAGATCCTCTGGGACCTCGCCTCCCGCATCAAGGGCCGCATGATCTCCGCGGGCATGGAGACGATACTGTCCCGCCCCCGCATGGACGACCCCGATCACACCTCCCGCGCCGAGATCGCCAACGCCTTCGGCGCCGACCTCGTCATCTCCCTCCAGTGCGACAACTACCCGAACGAGAAGGCCCACGGCGTGGCCACCTTCTACTTCGGCTCCGACACCGGCAACAGCTCCCTCACCGGCGAGACCCTCTCCGGGTTCATCCAGCGTGAGATCTGCGCGCGCACCGAGTTCCAGAACTGCGGCACCCACGCCCGCACCTGGGAGATGCTCCGGTTCACCCAGGCGCCGACCGTCGAGCTCGTCGCCGGCTACCTCACCAACCCGGGGGACGTCGCCCGCCTCACCGACCCCGCCGTGCGGGACTCCATCGCCGAGGCCGTGGTCGTCGCCGTGAAGCGCCTCTACCTCCTCGACCGCGACGACACCCCGACGGGCACCTTCAAGTTCGCGGAGCTGCTGCGCGCCGAACAGGGCTAGGACCCCGGTTTCCCCACCCCGGTATCACTGCGATACCGGGGTTACGCTTCTCCCCATCCCCGGGCCCCGTGCTCCCTCTACCGGGGTGGCGCCGGTCGCGCAACCCGGGCACCCCGGAGGCTGTGGACAACCGGGTGTTATCCACAGAAAAGAGGCCCTACGGCGCCCCGCCCCCGCGTCTCCGACGGGTTTCCGTCAGGCTACGGGGTATGGATAACCAGTGGATCAACGATCACAGACTCATCGACCTCCGGCGCACCTCGGTTCTCGACGCCGACGTCCGCGCACAGATCCGGGACGGCACAATGCGCAGGCTCACGGCGGAGATGGCGGTGCCGGCCGAGTGGTACGACAACCAGACTCCCTGGAGGCGAGCCCACATCAGAGCCGTGGCCGTGGGTCTCACCGTCGACGCCGGGGTGGTCTCCGGCCCGGCGGCAGCCCGCCTGTGGGGGATTGAACTCCTCAGCATCGAGGAGCAGGTCGACGTACAGATGCCCGGGGGAACCCACCCGGGGGCGAAGTCGACGTGGACGGCCGGGGCACGCTACCGATCCACGTTGTTGCCGTCCGGTCAGTACGCGGACCACGACGGCATCCGGATCACCTCGAAAATCCGGACCCTGGCCGACGTCACCCGATTCAACGGCCTCGTCGAGGGCGTGGTCGCCTTCGACTCGGCCCGCCGTCAGTGGCCCGGCAAATCAACCGAGACCCTCCTCGCGGACGTGGGGGAACTGGGGAGGATGCGGGGAATCGCGCGCGTCCGGGAGGCCGTCCGGTTGTCCGTCCCCAACTCCGGGAGCGTGTGGGAGTCGAAAGCCCGGATGATCCTGCACCAGTACGGGGGAGAAGCGGTCACCTCCCTCGAGGTGCAGATCGAGTTCATAGACGAGGAGTCCGGACAGAGCTACTTCGTCGACATCCTCGTCAACGGCTGGGTCATCCTGGAGATCGACGGGAGGGGCAAGTACCGGGGAGAGCACGGGATTCCGACGGAGACGGTGGTCATCGACGAGCGCGAGCGGGAGAAGGCCCTGCAGAATCTCGGGCCTGTGGTGGTCCGGGCGGCACCGGGGGATCTCGAGGTCACAGAGGGCAGTTGCGTGATGCTCCGACGCGTTCTGGATGTGATCGACAACCACACGCCCCCTCGGCATGTCCCCCGGGTGCACGAGCCGGAGGCGGCGTAACCCCGGGTTCCCTACCCCGGGGCCCGGGGACCAGTAGCCCCACAACCCCGGTATCTCCGGAATCCCGACGTACAGATACCGGGGTCACCGGCGGGAGGAGACGACCCTACACCCGCGCCCGGTCCAGCAGCTCCTCCACTGCGGCCACCGACAGCAGCCCGTGCTGCGGCGGCAGCTCGAGACGCAGGCGGGGGAGCACCGGGTGGTCGGCCACCACCTGGAAGCCGGCGGACTCGAGCACGGCCACGGACATGAGCCCGATCTCCGAGGCGGAGCGCAGGATGGAACCGACAGGCCCCTCGAGGAGTTCGTCGACGTCGGCCCGCGAGAAGAAGTCCTGGCGCCAACCGAAGGCCTCGACGGCGGGGACGTCGGCGTCGACGAGCTGCATGATGGCGGCGTCGAGAAGCACGGCCTCGAGGCCCACCCCGGCGAAACCGGGGTCGATGAACAGGGACGTGAGCACCTCCGCGTCCTCGGAGACGGGCGCGGTGGGCAGCTGGGCGCAGCCGGGGGCGGCGTCGCGGGAGCACCACAGGACGGTGGCGACGGCGCGGGCCGCCGTACTGCGCTCCAGGGAGAGGCCGCAGCAGCCGTAGTCGAGGAGGGTGGTGGTCAGCCAGGCCTCCTTCTCGAAGGAGGGGTCACCGGAGTCGTGGACGAGGGACGCCGCCTCCGCGTCGAGTTCCCAGAAGATGGAGCGGCCGGCCTGCGGGTGGATACGGCCCATCGTCTCCGGGCTCAGTGGGATGAGTGTCGCGAACACGGCCCGGCTCCGGCTAGCGGCCCTCGATGAGCCCGAGGATGCGTTCGAAATCCTCCTGGTCGCCGAACTCGACGACCATGCGGCCCTTGCCGCGGCCCATGGTGACGGTGACCTTCGTGTCCCAGGTGTCGCCGAGGCGGGTGGCGGCGTGGGAGAACAGCTCGGGCTGCGCAACGGGCTCAGCCTTGCGGCGCTCGGGCTCGTCACCCCGGTTGAGCAGGGTGACGGCCTCCTCGGTGGCGCGGACGGACAGGCCCTCGGCGACGACGCGGTCGGCGAGCTCCTCCATGCCGTCGACCTTGAGGCCCAGCAGGGCGCGGGCGTGCCCGGCGGAGAGTACCCCGGCGGCGACGCGGCGCTGCACGGGGACCGGCAGGGCGAGGAGGCGGATGGTGTTGGTGATCACCGGGCGGGAGCGGCCGAGACGGTCGGCGAGCTCGGCCTGGGTGACGTCGAACTCCTCGAGGAGCTGCTGGTAGGCGGCGGCCTCCTCCAGCGGGTTAAGCTGGACGCGGTGGATGTTCTCCAGGAGGGCGTCGCGGAGCATGTCGCCGTCATCGGTGCTGCGGATGATGGCGGGGATGTGGGTGAGGCC
>LSQX01126514.1_pt1 | contig 13272 bp, 15 predicted proteins | sample 654561 | NCBI WGS metagenome assembly LSQX01 (sample SAMN04489861, study PRJNA283612) | anaerobic digester metagenome | isolation source: 4 biogas reactors fed with cattle manure at either 37C or 55C with and... | place: Denmark: Kongens Lyngby | collected 2014 | reverse complement strand
GAGGGATTGATTACCCCTTGTTGGCATAGAAAGGTAAGGCTTTTTAGCTTTACCTTTTTTTTTGCGGGTAGTGTAGCAATTTATAGGGTGGGAGTGCCAACACTGGAGCAAAACTTGTTTATCCGCATTATGGTATTACTTTTAATACTTTTAGTGTTTGCAACCAAATGCTATTAGTATTAATAAAAGGGGGAACTAATCACTCCCCTGATACCATCACCTTATATTTCTTGTTCATCTATAAACTTTATCAACAATAGTTATAACTAACAAATTCTTTATATTTACTATTTAAAATTATCATTTATAGCATTTAAAGATTGTTTTAGCTTATCTGTCATATTTCTTATCCAAGATTTTGGCACATCTTTAAGAAGCTCAAAAAGCTCCTTAATCTCTGCACTATATACATAATCTTCTGTATTTATACAAATAATTCCATCTGTTGAAGAGTTTTGTTCTTCTATTATCATATTATCTTGATCACCTAAAAGCCAGTTATAATTAATATTGTCCAATCGGGCAAGTTTATAAACTATATCTATAGTAGGAAATCGTTCACCTTTTTCATATCTAATATAAGTTCTAACTCCTATTTCCAGTTGCTTAGCCATTTCTTCTTGTGTTAATTTTAATTTTTCTCTAAACACTTTAATCTTTTCATTAAATTTGTACATTTGGGCATAATCCTATTGACTTCATATGAACATTTAGGCATAATTGCATGAAGCATTGCCTTTTTGTATATATTTATAAATTTTTCATCTAAATAATACTAAAACAATGCTTAATTACGACCCCTTGAAATATCGTTTTTAAGGGGCTAAGGAGTGCTAATGAGTTTAATAGATAATGAAATATCAATCAATTTACAGCTGATTGATGAACTTGGTTATAAAGACACTTTAAATTTAAGTGTGACCCAAGTTGCTAGAATTATTGGAGTTTCAACTCCAACAGTTGAAGCATGGCGGAAAAGAGGCTTTATAGAAGCCATAAAAGTAGGTAATAGAGTATTGTATCCAAAATTAAAAATAGCCGAATTTCAAGCTAGAAAAAATCTAGATTTACTAGAAGAAGCTATAGAAGATAGCAATGCTAAAAAAACATGATAATGTTTTAAGAGGAGTATTTAAGATGTCTAAGTTAAAAAACTGGTGTTGGCAAGAGGCATTATCAATCAAATATAGCAGAGAAAAGCTTTTTGATGATATGTTAAATGATAGTAGTTTACTTTTTGATTTAGCAAAAGAAGATGTTGCTAAGATACTACAAAAAACAAACTATAAGTTTATAGTACAAAAGATGAGCTTTGATGATATCTATCCTCATGCAATAGATGTAACAAAAAAACAACTCAAAAAGTCACTATCCAAAAAGAAATCAATTTTTTCTTGTAGTGGGATTTGTGCTGAAACAAATCTAAAACTTATAAGAAAAATTGTTCAAAGAATAGCAAACAATACTTGTAACTTGTTTGATGATAGATATAGAACTTGTATTAAAAAAGACCTTGTGTTTTTTGCTAGTGTTAATCAACAAAATTCAATAGATGAAAACGATGGTTTAGCAATCTTAATACAAGAAGAAGAAAAAGCGGAAATAGAAAAACTTTTATCAAAAAAAGAAAAAGAGTTCATCTCTAAAAACTTAAGCTACGATATGTCCTCTAGACAAACTTTTATTTTTAGAGACGAAGTAACCCAAGGAACCGTTAATATAAAGGAGATCTCATGAGTCAAACTCATAGTAATTGTAACAAAAACCAAAGCATTATGTCAAGTTTAAACATAGAAAAGAGTATATTAAGTAGTATTTTTTATGACTCTAATCTATTAGATGATATAAAGTATATTATTAGTAGTAATAATTTTATTAATAGTGAGTATAAAAAGATATACTCAACCATGCTTGAGTTACATAGTGCAGATATTCCTATAGATGAAATTATGGTATTAAGTAACTCAACTTTCGCACATAAAACCTAACTCTTTTTGAGTGAAAGCACTTATCACTGCAATAATTTGAAGTAAATCTTTATTATCCTTGACAACATTTTGGATTTCAGAGATTTTTGTAAGTATTTGAATAAAAAGTTGCATTGAAATTGCAAGGGTTTCAAGTTCACACTCTAAATCTCTAAAAAGTTCTCCTAGTGTTTGTGGCTCATGTTTTATGCGGTTTATGTAACTTACAATGTTGTAAGTAAACATAGAAAGAGTGATTTTTCCAATAAGAGCTTCATAGATACGATTTTCTTCTTTTCCTAAGCCAAACAAGAGTCTTAGATCTTTATAGCCTTGTTCAATATTCCATCTCTTTTTATAAGTTTCTAAAATCTCTTTACCTGAAATACTTATATCTGTTGATATAAAAACTAATAAATCTTTTCCAGTGTGTAAAAATACCAATTTAACTTTTCCTAAAACAGCATGTTCTAAAACTGAATCGAAATACTTATAAGATATCTTTCCATGTTTACCGCTATATTTATGACGAATATTTTTAAAACTATCATATATTGCATTTAGAGTTTTATATTTACCTTTAAAGTTCCAAATGAGCTTATTATTTGGAAGTCTTGCAATTACAGGCATTCCTAAAGTATTTGCTTCTTTTATAAAATTTGGTTTAGTGTACCAGCTATCAACAAGTAGATAATCAGCATCAATTCCATTATCTAATGCTCTTTCTAACATCTCAAGAGCTAGTATATTCTTACCTTTAATAATTTCACTCTTACGCTGATATGCGTTACTTCTGTGATGTAATTTTGCTGTGAAATCTGATGGAGATTTTCTTTTACTATCATTCATTTTTATAGAAAAATCCAATTGAAATGTTGAGTGTGAATCTGCATAATTTAGAGACACTATATTTAGTGCATTAATACTTCTATGCTCTTTATTACTCCAGATATATTTACAAGTACCTTCAATAAATTTACCTCTTTTTGGTTCTACTGTATCATCGATAATTAGTAGGCGATACTCACCATTTTTATGTAGTGGCTTTATCTTTTTTAAAAGTTCTGTAGCACTTAACAATAAAAGTTTACGCCAGTTATAGCGTTTTTCTTTGATAAATCTATAATATACATCTTTACCATAAGCCTTATCACTATTTTTTATAAAAGTTGATTGTCTTTTTTTGCATAATAAGCATATAAAGAAAGTGTAAAATTATTTGAAATGGTGGATATCCAACTTCTCTCTTAACAAAGTTACTTTGTTTAAGTATTTTTGTGATTTTTATTTCTGATAACACTTCGTAAATTGGATTTTTTAATATGCTCTTCATAGCAGTTTCTATATAATTTGCAAGTTCCATAAGATAGACCTTTATAATGATGTTAGTGGTAACGTAATTATACTAAAAAGTGCCTACTTATGGACTTTATTTATCAACTTTAGTTCATGAATTTATTGGAATCTATGTGCGAAAGTTGAGTTAAATCAATAAAAAAATCTTTTTCTATATACAATATCTCGCATTTACTTAATGTTTCAATATTTGACTGAAATTTATCACAAATTAAGGCTTCATCATCATTGATAAAAGACGGTGAAGTATATTGTTTTATAGTTGTTATAAGTCCATTATCACTAGCTATGTATCTCTTTACTACACCTTTTAATAAAAAGTAAAAATGATTTATTGTATCACCTTGATAAAAAACAATAGAATTTTGTTCAAATTTTTTTATTCTTGTTTTTTCTTTTAATAGCCTTAATTTAGTATGTTCTAAGTGGCTAAAAAAACTAAGTATGTTAAGGTAATACAACCAAATTTACAAAAAATTGGGTCGTAATTTGGGTCGTATTGAAGAAAATGTAGGATATTATTGAGATGGTTTTGTGTGTAAATCAACACACAAAACCATGCTCCATTTTAAGATTTTATAAAATAAATTGTACCGAAAATTACACTTAATTCAAATGCAAGTACAACCAAAAAATCGTTTTTGTTGTACTTGAAAAGTTTGTTTATATTTTTCATTATCAGCTAATAGATATTTTCTTCTTATTTTCAATTTGTTGTTTTTTCGGTACAACTATTTCCAAAACTCCGTTATCACTCGAAGCTGAAATATTTTCCGTATCGATATTTTCAGGCAGACTAAAAGCTCTTTGAAACTTACCAAAAGATGACTCTATCTTGTAATAATCCTCTTTTTTTGTCTCTTGCTTGTACTCCCTTGAACCGTATATAGTTAAAATATTATCGTTTAAATCGATGTTTATATCTTCTTTTTTGATTCCTGGTAAATCGACCATTATATGATAAGCGTGTTCTCCTTCGAGAGTGTTGACTTTAGGCATAAAAGCATTTATACCGTTTTCATCACTTACTTGAGGATAATTTTCAAAAACTTTTGCAAAATCAAAAAATGTGTTGTGAGGTTGAAATCTAGTTAATAACATAATTGACTCCTTGAGTTAAAATTCACAAGTTGATATATTAACTATCAACTTTGTGGAATTATATCAAATATTTTAGCACTTGTCAATATAGAGTGCTAAGATATTTGATATATAATAATGTTTATAAGTGATAGTTTATCAAAAGTATGATATTGTGGCGTTATTATGATAAGACAAGCTCAAAAAAATCAAAACCGTAATTTATCCGTTTTAATTTATGACGCCATTAAAGATATTGCCCATACACTAACAGGTGAAAACCAAAAGGAAAATGTATTGAGTACTTTGGCATATCTCCTATATCTGTGGATGATGCAGCTAATTTATTTGAGATAATAGAAACAAGGTCTGAATTTTTTTCCACAATTATCACTTCACAATTGGCGGTAAAGGACTGGTATGGATTTTTACAAAATAATACAATAGCCGATGCAACACTTGATAGAATTGTCAATTCATCACATCGTATTGAACTTGAAGGAGAAAAAACTCCTTGCACAACTTCCAAAACTTGGATTTGTACGAGATAAATTAATATGGACTATAGAAGAATAAAAAATATTAAAGGTTAAAATTCTCAAAACTTTGAGCCATTTTCAAATCAACAAAAGGATACAACAAAACGGCATATTTAACGGTCTCGATGTATTCTATATGTAAGTTTAAGCATAATCTTCCTTTTCTTTGGTCAATATTTTAATAAGCTTTTCAAACCATTCTAAATCTTCATTTGTTGTATTAAACTTATCTATAATCAGTCCATATGCATATGCATCAATTATATTAAGGTCTGGATATTTTTTCTGAAGCTCATATACCCTTTCATTTTTTCTGCAGCGACTAAGTCGTTTTTTGAATTTATCGTTATATTGCTCAAAATAGTATCTACTTGAATATTTTAGTTTTTTCTTTCCATCCTCATTATTGGGCTTTATAATAGTAAGCATAAATTTTAATAACATATTTCTTGAAATTCTGTAATCCCCATAAAGATGTTCAAAATATGCTTTTTTTAACCAAGTTTCAACTCTTTTTTCATTTGAACTTTTACTGTTTTGAGCACTAATACCATCAATTTCATCCATTCCCTCAATAATTTCTTTGAGTTCTTCATCTTCTTGTGTAATATCCCATAGTATGCCTGTTACGGCATTTATTGCTTTGTCATAGTAAATATATGGGCGTTTAAAATTATCATCCCTTAATCTATCTAACAAATATTGAAACGCATCTTTTGAATATTTGTGAATATCTAATAATGAACATTTGTTTTTAGATTGCATTTTTGGCATATTTTCTCCTAAAATTTATGTGATAGGATAAAATCACTATCTATATAATAGTATAATAAAAAGATTGAAGATTTTTGCAAAATATTAATCAATGAAACGATGTGATATATTGTGACCTATTAAATATTTGCCTATGTTTCATAAAGATACATTATGTAATTTTGAATTAAAAAATTGCTAGCGTATTGTACAAGTAATTAATTTTATAAAGTGACTTATTACACAAATATTCATTATAACCAAATTCAGTAATATACTATGTAAAACTTGCAAATCTTATAAAACTTGCAAAACATCGTTAAGGTGGTATTAGTTGTAAAATTTAGTATAAAAACACAGTTTAATTGTTAACGAAGCACGAATCTATCGATGTTTTACTGATTTGTTTAAGTTTTGTTTAAGTATATCTTGTTTTTTGAAGCTTTACCGAGAAAAGACCGAGAAAAATTGGTTGTCAAAGTGTTGTCAATAGTGTAAAATGAGTCAAGAACTACTGCTAGGTTTTGTTGATTTTTAAATTCTTTAATGGTGCGGTTGGGGGGACTCGAACCCCCACAACTTGCGTCATACGCCCCTCAAGCGTACGTGTCTACCAATTCCACCACAACCGCAAACAATAAAAAATTAATTCAACGACATATACCTTGGATTATTCCCTCAAGATGGCGTGTCTACCAATTCCACCACGACCGCAGTAAAAAGAAGTTTTCTTTAGGCTCCAAGGTAGAGCCTAAAGAGTATAGTTTATGTTTACCTATTATAGAAATGGGTTTGCATAAAGTGCAATCAAAGCGATAACAAGTGTATAGATAACTTGTGCTTCAATCATAGCTAGAGCAATAAACATAGTAGTCATAAGTTTTCCACCTAGACCTGGGTTTCTAGCTGTTCCAGCTATAGTTGCAGCAGCAGCATTACCCATACCTATAGCACCACCAAGTGCAGCAAGTCCAAGACCAACACCAGCAGCTACTACTGAGTAAGCTTTTATCATTGATTCACCATCGTTTGCTAAAGCAAAACCAGCAAATGCTAACATTAAAAGAACGATTTTTTTCATTCTATATCTCCTATAATATTTCTAAGTCCCTTTCGGCTTGCGTATCCCTACTAAAAACTTGATTGCGAATTTTACTATAATAAAGATTAAATTTTATTTAAATATGTTTAAATTAGTTCAAAGTTACAAAAATATAGAATATGTTTTTATTTGAAGAAAAATTAAAAATTAAGTTTTTAAAAAATCTGTTTTAATTAAGACAATTTTTATCCTATTTAGTTTAAAATGTCAAAAGTGTTTAAAACAATACTTTATAAAGGTAGGAAAATGGAAGTTTATTTAGATAACAATGCCACAACAATGGTTGATCCAAAGGTTTTTGAGGAGATGAAACCATTTTTTTGTGATATATATGGCAACCCAAACTCTTTGCATAGGTTTGGAAGCGGAACTCATCCAAAGATGATAGAAGCTCTTGATTATCTCTATGAAGGGATCAATGCAGATGATAGAGATGATATAGTAGTTACTGCAAATGCTACAGAAAGTAACAACTGGGTTTTAAAATCAGTTTGGATAGATAAAATATTAAATGGTGATAAAAAACATATTATTACTACAGAAGTAGAACACCCTTCTATAACTGCTGTATGTAAGTTTTTGGAGACTCAAGGAGTAAGTGTTACATATTTACCAGTTAATGAATCTGGAGTATTAGAAGCTCATACAGTAAAAGATTTTATTAGAGATGATACAGCTTTGGTTAGCGTAATGTGGGCAAACAATGAAACAGGAAAACTCTTTCCTATTAAAGAAATAGGTGAAATCTGTAAACAAAAAGAGGTACTTTTTCATACTGATGCAACTCAAGCTATAGGTAAAGTTAAAGTTGATGTTCAAGATGCAAATGTAGATTTACTCTCATTTTCAGCTCATAAATTTCATGGACCAAAAGGCATAGGGGGGCTTTATATCAAATCTGGTATTAAACTTACTCCTTTATTGCATGGTGGTGAACAAATGGGTGGCAAAAGAGCTGGAACAGTTGATGTTGCATCTATGGTAGGTATGGGATGGGCTATGAGACTAGCTACTTCTACTATGGCACTTGCTTATGAAGATAACCATGTAAGAAAGCTAAGAGATAAGCTAGAAAATGCTTTATTAAAGCTTCCAGATACTATTTTGATAGGTGGTAAAGAAAATAGAACTCCAAATACATCTTTGATAAGTTTTAGAGGAGTTGAGGGTGAAGCTATGCTTTGGGATCTAAACCAAGCAGGAATTGGAGCTAGTACTGGAAGTGCCTGTGCTAGTGAAGATCTAGAAGCAAATCCAGTTATGAATGCTTTTGGTGATGATAGTGAACTAGCTCATACGGGAGTTAGATTTAGTTTAAGTAGATTTAACACAGAAGAGCAGATTGATTATGCTATAGATATTGTTACCAAAGCAGTACAAAGATTAAGAGCAATATCAAGCTCATATGCATATAAACCACAAAATAATTAAGCTCAAAAGGAGATAAAATGGCAAAAGGCGATTTAATAACAGGTTCAATCTGGGATGAATATTCACAAGAAGTTCAAAGAAGAATGAACAACCCACAACATATGGGAGAACTAACAGAAGAAGATGCTGCAAAACTTGGCGGAAAACTAATAGTTGCTGATTTTGGAGCGGAGTCTTGTGGTGATGCTGTAAGGCTTTATTGGGTAGTAGATGAATCAAATGACAAGATTATAGCAGCTAAGTTTAAATCTTTTGGATGTGGTACAGCTATAGCTTCAAGTGATGTTATGACTGAACTTACACTAAACAAAACAGTAGATGAAGCAGTTAAAATAACAAATATTGATGTTGAAAAAGCTCTTAGAGATGATGAAAACACTCCAGCAGTTCCACCTCAAAAAATGCACTGTTCGGTAATGGCATATGATGTTATCAAACAAGCAGCAGGACTATACAAAGGTGTAGATAGTGAGAGTTTTGAGAGTGATTATATAGTATGTGAATGTGCAAGGGTTAGTTTATCTACGCTAAGAGATGTTATAAGACTCAATGACTTAACAACAATAGAAGAGATAACTGACTACACAAAAGCAGGAGCATTTTGTAAATCATGTATAAGACCAGGTGGACATGAAAAAAGAGATATCTATTTGGTTGATGTTTTAGCTGATGTTAGAAGAGAAATGGAAGAAGAAAAACTAAAAGTAGCTATAGAAAAAGAATCAAGTGGTGTAGAGATGGCTTTTGCTGATATGACTATGGTTCAAAGAATCAAAAAAGTAGAATCAACTCTAGATGAGTATATAAGACCAATGCTTGTAATGGATGGGGGTAATATGGAAGTTATTGATATAAAAGAAAACTTACCTCATTTTGATATATATATTCGATACTTAGGAGCTTGTAGCTCATGTGCTAGTGGTAGTACAGGGACACTTTATGCTATAGAGTCCGTTCTTAGACAAAAAGTAGATGAAAACATAAGAATATTACCTATATAACTAAAATATTAAAAGGAAGTAGGGATTAACCTACTTCTTTTTAAAGATGGGTATTCCCACAATAAGCACATTTTTTAGCTGCAATAGGAATACTCATAGCGCATTCACTACATACTTTTTCTGTTGGTGCTGGTGCTTCTTCTTGTACTTCTTCTGCTCTTAGTTTGTTATAACTTTTGACTACCATAAACATAATAGTACCAAGGATTAAAAACGATATTGTATCATTTATAAACATACCATACTTTATAGCTGGAGCTCCTGCTTCTTCCAAAGCTGCAATAGTAGTATATGTGTTACCATCTAAAGCTATAAAAAGGTTTGAAAAATCAACCTTACCTAAAAGCATACCTATTGGAGGCATAACTATATTGTTTACCATAGATTGAACTAGTGTAGAAAAAGCAGCACCAAATATAAAGCCCACTGCCATATCAATCATATTACCTTGAATAAGGAACTTTTTAAACTCTTCTAACATATTTCTCCTTTTTTGTTATGTTTTGTCTTTTTAAGATGATTTTAGTAGACAATCAACTATAGTAAAATACAAAACATAACTTTGTTTAAGTTATTTTATGAAATTGTATCAAAAAGTATTATTAATTGTCAATTTATTAAAATTTAGATAAAATACAGATATTTTAAAACAAAGATATAGATATGAAACAAAACAGTCAAATCCTAAAAAATACAAATGCAAAGCTTCTAGATGAGTTTAACGCCTCTATTATGTTTGATAAAGAGCTTTATGCTCAAGATATCAAGGGCTCTATAGCTCATAGTAAGATGTTAGCTTTACAAGGTATTATTACAGTTGCTGAACAAGAGATGATAGAAAAGGGACTTTTAGAGATAAAAGAGCTTATAAAAGAAGGTAAGTTTATCTTTGATATCTCTCAAGAAGATATACATATGGCAATAGAATCTAAGCTTATAGAGCTTATTGGTGATGTAGGCAAAAAGGTACATACAGCAAGAAGTAGAAATGATCAAGTAGCAACAGATTTTAGACTATATGTACTGGAAAATAGTATGCTTTTAAGAGATAAGGTTAAAAACTTAATTTCTGTATTGGTAGATATAGCCTCAGAACATAGTACTACACTTATGCCAGGTATGACACATCTTCAACATGCTCAACCTATTAACTTTGGATATCATATGCTCTCATATTGTGCTATGTTTAGAAGAGATTTTGAAAGGCTAGAGAGTACTTTTAAAAGAAACAACTACTCTCCACTAGGAAGTGCAGCAATGGCTGGAACTCCACATAATATAGATAGATTTACAACTAGCGATTTGTTGGGCTTTTATGCACCTACACTCAATGCTCAAGATAGTGTAAGTGATAGAGATTTTGCTCTTGATTTGCTTTATGCTATAAGTGTAGTGATGATGCATATAAGTAGGCTATCTGAAGAGCTTATTTTATGGTCTAGTTATGAGTTTAAGTTTGTAAGTATGAGTGATGAGTATGCTACAACTAGTTCTATTATGCCACAAAAGAAAAACCCAGATGTTCCAGAGCTTCTAAGAGGTAAAACAGGTAGAGTTTATGGTAATCTTTTTGGACTTTTGACTGTAATGAAGGGCTTACCACTAGCATATAACAAAGATACTCAAGAAGACAAAGAGGGTGTTTTTGATAGTGTTAAAACTATGCATATTTCACTAGATATCTTAAGTGATGTGATGAGAACTTTGATAGTCCATCCAGAAAATATGCTAAAAGCTACAAAAGTAGGACATCTTAGTGCTACAGATTTGGCTGATTATATGGTGGTAAAACAAAATATTCCTTTTAGAGAGGCTTATTATATCACTAAACTTGCTGTTGCAAAGGCAAATGAACTAAACAAAGATCTAAGTGAGCTTTCTATAGATGAGCTAAGAAGTAGTTGTAAGGAGTTAGAGAGTATTGATGAAGAGATTTTAGCCTATCTTAATCTAGAAAACTCTATGAATTCTAGGGATTCTTATGGGGGAACTTCTACCAAATCTACAAAGGAGATCATCACAATTTTCCAAGATTGGTTAAAATCAGTATAAAATACTTGACAAAGATAGACTCAACTTGCTATAATCTCACTAGCAGTTAAAGATAAGGAGTGCTAAATGAATAAGATTTTTGAAATATTAACCAACCAAATGACCGAAACAATAGATTCAGCTATTGCTTTGGCATTACATAATAAAAACCAAGAAGTTGAGTCACTTCATTTTATATGGGCTATGCTTACAAATACAAATTCAGTTTTAAATCAAGCCCTAAATAAGATGAATATAGACAAAACTGCAATAGAGCTAGAGACCAAAAGTCAAGCAGCAAAGCTAGTAGCAGTCTCAACACTAACAAAAGAAAATATTAAACTATCAAGAGATTTTGCCCAGAGTTTACAAAATGCCCAGGGGCTTATGGCAAGTTTGGGTGATCAGTATATTGCTGTTGATACTTGGATAATAGCAAATATTAAAAGTAAGATTTTTAGTGATCTGTTTGCTAAATATTTGGATTTAAGTGAACTAGCAAAAACTTTGGAGTCTATAAGAGGCGGGGCTAAAATAGAGTCTCAAAGTGCAGATGAAAATCTAGAGGCTTTAAGTAAATATGGTATAGATCTAAATCAAAAAGCATTGGATGGAAAGCTAGATCCTGTCATAGGAAGAGATGAACAGATCCAAAGAATGATGCAGATTTTGATAAGAAAAACCAAAAACAACCCTATACTTTTAGGTGAACCAGGGACTGGAAAGACTGCAATAGCCGAAGGTCTAGCACAAAGAATAGTACAAAAAGATGTGCCACTAAGCTTACAAAACAAAAAAGTAGTAGCTTTAGATATGAGTGCTATGATAGCAGGTGCTAAATATAGAGGTGAGTTTGAAGATAGATTAAAATCAGTTATAGATGAGGTTAAAAAAGCAGGAAATATCATACTTTTTATAGATGAGATACATACTATTATAGGTGCTGGAGCTAGTGAGGGGAGTATGGATGCAGCTAATATCCTAAAACCATCTTTAGCAAGAGGTGAACTTCATACAATAGGTGCTACAACACTTAAAGAGTATAGAAAGTATTTTGAAAAAGATGCAGCTATGCAAAGAAGGTTCCAGCCTATCAATGTAGATGAACCAAGTGTAAATGAGGCTTTACAAATCCTAAGAGGTATCAAAGAAAGACTAGAAACTCATCACAATGTTACTATAAATGATAGTGCTTTAGTAGCAGCTGCTAAACTAAGTGATAGATATATAACAAATAGATTTTTACCAGATAAAGCAATAGATTTGATAGATGAAGCAGCAGCTGAGCTTAAGATGCAAATAGAATCAGAGCCTTTAGCACTTAGTAAAATCAAAAGAGAAATAGAGGCTTTAAGTGTAGAAAAATCAGCTCTAATGATGGAAAAAAGCTTTAAAAATGAGACAAGGATTGCTGAGATTGAAAAAGAGTTAGCAAACAAAAAAGAAGAACAGATTACTCTAGAGCAAAGATTTGAAAATGAGAAAAAGACTTTTGAGCTAACATCAAGCCTAAAGGCAAAAATAGAAGATCTCAAAATCAAAGCCGATAGAGCAAAAAGAGAGTCAAAGTACGAAGAAGCAGCTAAAATAGAGTATGGTGAGATACCAGCACTCACTCAAGAAATAGAGCAAGTTGAAGCCAAATGGGCAAAAATGCAAGAAGAGGGTACTTTGCTTAGAAACTCTGTTGATGAAGAGGCTATTGCTTCAATAGTTAGTAGATGGACGGGCATACCAGTAAACAAAATGCTAACAAGCGAAAAAGAGAGAATCCTAAAAGTAGAAGAGGTTTTAAAAGAAGATGTTATAGGTCAAGATGAAGCTATAAAAGCAATTGCAAGAGCCATCAAAAGAAATAAAGCAGGACTTAGTGAGGCATCTAGACCAATAGGGAGTTTTTTGTTTTTGGGACCAACAGGGGTTGGTAAAACAGAAAGTGCTAAGACTTTGGCTAAGTTTTTATTTGATGATCCTAGAAGTTTGATAAGATTTGATATGAGTGAATATATGGA
>LSQX01133047.1_pt1 | contig 13273 bp, 12 predicted proteins | sample 654561 | NCBI WGS metagenome assembly LSQX01 (sample SAMN04489861, study PRJNA283612) | anaerobic digester metagenome | isolation source: 4 biogas reactors fed with cattle manure at either 37C or 55C with and... | place: Denmark: Kongens Lyngby | collected 2014 | reverse complement strand
GTATAAGAGACAGGTATATCGCTAACCCAATAAAATGAAATATATGGTATAACATAAGTTAGTTAACATATAAAAATGCGGGGGGTTTTAATATGTTTAGTAACATTAAAGACCTGGGTATTTGGAAGAGATATGTTATCATTATCCTGTTTACAATTGTAATAAGTTTTTCGATTAATAAGATATTATTTTTACCAATAGTTACAATGGCAGATAATAACGCATGGCTTCAATATTGGGGGAATGTGATTGGCGCACTGGTTGCCGGGTTAGTAACCTTATGGGGGATAGAAACCACAATAAAAAGTACCTTGATGAATGTCAAGCCCCTTATAAAACCCATAAATACTGAATTTTATATTTACCATAACAGTGAAGGAAACTATGTTATGACCGACAAGTCTTTTTTGCATTTAATAGAAGAGTACTACAGGAACATTGAAATAGAAATAGACGAATATAAAATGTTAATAGTTGATGTTCTGTACGAAAAGGTTGTGAATGAAAGGGAAAATAACAGATGGCAAAAAGACATTGAAAATGTTGATTTTGAAAATTTCAGAAGCGAAATTACTAAAGTACATAAATACCAAAACGGGGAAAATGCTTTTTCAAATTTGGATAGGGATGCCGATAAATTAGATGATACAGGTTATAGTTATAATGGAAAAGCAATAAAAGAAATATTCCATGATATAAGGGAAACCTGCATTGAAAGAATTGCAGACAGGGTTTTTTTTGAAGAAAAAATGAGAGGGATATATCCGAATATAGTGGTGCCTGTCTATAATGTTGGTGCAGGAAACGCTGTAGACGTGTCTTTTAACTGGACTTTTAAGGAAAATTGCTATAAAAAAATTCTAGATAAAATAGGTTTTAATGACAAGGATTATGAAAGGTTAAATAGGGGCCTTTCCCTAACGAATATTAATCCGTTTTCTACTGATATCCTCTTAAATATGAATGGGGAAAATAAAATGCACCTGCCTCTTGCATATCAATTGGCCAATTTAGTAAAACATATCTTTGTTAAAAAACTGGATAATAGAAATGCAAATGTGGTCATCAATGATGATTTGAGTGTTAACTATAGCAGAATTGCGGATTTGCATATTGAATGTAAAGATGTCTATGGCGATCCGAGTGAAAATAGCTATAAAGTCTTATTTAAAATGATTGACGACATTGGAGAGGAGTATGGATATAAAAAGACGCACATTAATTTAAAATTTGAGGAGTGCTAGAATAATCGGTTTTAACCCATTCCTTTCAAATTGGAATATGAAAAGGTGATTTTTAATACATGTATCCTCTTCTTCAACCCAAAAAGGTTTATAGGGATAGAAACTCCCTTCCTTCCAGACTGAAAGACTGAGTTCGGATTTGCCATTGTTGGTTGCATCACCTATGAAGAAATAATCCACCCACCAATCCTCCGGGGATTGCTATATAATATCCAAGCCTTCTTTTACTGTTAAATGTCCATCTTTTAAAATATATTCTTCGGGTTTACCGTCACCATCGAGATCATACCGTTGGCTCCGAGCTATCCTGTATTTCTGTAGGGTATTATCTACGGAAAGTATATATTGTTCCATAGCTACAAAAGCTTCTTTATCGCTGTCCCAAACGGGGAAGGACTCGGGGTATAAACTAAGTCCAAATTTTTTTACAACTTGTTTTAAAAACAATTAACAAATGTTGCCTTCAAAGAAAGGGCTAACTGCTCCAACCTTTCCAGGTTTTCTTGATTCCTGTCGTCTAAAAGTCCCCGGGTAGATAGACCTTCTCGGGTCATATTTACGAGAGCAGCCAGCCTGGCGTAGAGTTTCGGATTCGGTTCCACATATCCGCGATCGTCTACACCTGCCATACCGCCGCCCATTTCGGCGTAAATCTGTTTGGCATAAAGTATTGTATCGTGTTTGAGTTCGGTCCAGCTGGACAAGAAAGTGTTCAGTTCCTTATGGAGCCAGGCTTTGCTATGCATAAAGGACGGATAACCCTCACCCTTTTCGCCTATTAAGGCATCAAGAGTATAAAGCCAACTCCAATAAAGGTTTTGGGTCCGGGTTTCACCGTCAAACTTCTTTAGAAGCTCCATCTATAAAATAGTTGGAGTTATTCACGAGTAATTGCTCCGCTTCCGTGGAAAACTCAAACATATCCCGATTGACTATATTGCCAAGCTCGGGGTCAATCTTATAAGGTTTTACGCTCGGTGAACAATCAACAGCTTTTTCGCTATAATTAGCAAAACCTGTAGTCGTTGCCAAAGGCGGGAATAGTGTTTTTACATTTTGCCCCGAATTTTCCTTGGCCGAATTTTTATTGCAGCCTGTCATAATTGAAAGAAGCAAGACCATTCCAACCCAGTTTCATGGAAGACCGGGAAATGCTGTCACGGCGTTTTTTAGCAGGGACTGATCGACACTATCCATCCTTTCGGGGCCTCAACATCGCCAAATTGAATTCCGCAAAGTATATCGTACAGTTGTTTTGTAACGGGACCTACCTCGGTTTCGCTATGGAACACATGAAGTTTTCCGTTATATTCTATACCTCCGATTGGGGTTATAACTGCTGCAGTGCCACATGCTCCCGCTTCTTTAAATTCATCTAAATTGTCAATAAATACATCCCTTTCCTCCACCTCCAGACCCAGATACTCTTTGGCCACATGCATCAATGAGTATTTGGTAATGCTGGGTAATATAGAAGGGGATTTCGGTGTTACAAATTTATTGTCCTTGGTTATACCGAAAAAATTAGCTGCACCTACTTCTTCAATTTTTGTATGAGTTGCAGGGTCCAGATAGATACAATCCGCAAAACCTTTTTCCACAGCAATCCTGTTAGGCATGAGACTGGCCGCGTAGTTGCCGCCTACTTTAATTGCTCCCGTGCCATGGGGGGCAGCCCTGTCATAATCCGTTACAATAAAGTTAACGGGGGCCAAACCGCCTTTAAAATAAGCACCTACCGGTACACAGAAAATACTGAATATATATTCCGAGGCCGGTTTCACACCTATGTTATCCCCTACACCTATGACAAAGGGTCGGATATATAGGGTAGCACCGGTTCCGTATGGCGGAACATAAGCCGCATTAGCTTTAACCACCTGAATACAGGCGTCAATAAATTTTTCTTCGGGTATCTCCGGCATCAAAACACGGTTACAGCTATCATTCATTCTTTTGGCATTTTGGTCGGGCCTGAAGAGCTGAATTGTACCGTCTTTTCTTCTATACGCTTTCATTCCTTCGAAGCATTGTTGTCCATAATGAAGGACAGGTGACCCTTCACTGATAGTTAATGTGTTATCTTCTACCAATTTACCTTCATCCCATTTTCCGTCCTTCCATTTAGATACATAACGTAAATCCGTTTTTATGTATGCAAACGAAAGCTTTTCCCAATCAATATTTACATCCTTTTTCATTGTACTCATTGTACTCCTCCTAGGTTATAACATAATAATATAAAAATTAGGATTCCTTAGGTTATATTATAGGGCTTCATAGGACAGTTTACAAACCTAATTTATTTTCCAAAGTTATTGCTATAAAAATACTCAATATTTTTAAATTCCTGCCAAATTTTATTGTTTTCCTCCGATAATTCCGTAGTAAATTCATCGTTTTCTTTAAAGTATAATCTATGGTTCACATCAAACCTTTCCTTCATTTTCGTAATATATTGCATATATTCGTTGCCCTCCCAACCCAAACAATCAAACAGTTCGGACATAAGGAAATTGGGACTCATGGTTTTTGATTCCCCTTTTAAATCCTTACCGAGAATTTTTTTAGCGCCGTCGTTTCCCCAAATCAGATATGGGGTCTGATAGTAATTTTTAAATCCCTCTATATCCTGTAGATTCAAATTGATACCCAGCATTTTATATACACTGTTATCCTTTCCAAGCCAGGGGTTATGATCCCCGAATATTATTATAATTGCAGGTTCCTCTGTTTCTCTGAAATAATCGAATAATTTTTTGAGGGCTGCATCGGTTTTGTTTATTCCTGCCATATAATTGTTTATTATGTTATAATTCGAATCGTCATAGTGGTCCTTTTTAACCAGGTATTGTATGTCTGAACATTTCTCGTCTGAATACGGCCCGTGGTTTTGATAGGTTACTGAAAAATTAAAATAGGGCATATTATCTTTTTTACTGTTTTCAAATCCCTCTATTATAAAATCAAAAAAATCTATATCCATCAAATACGATCCTTGAATTCGGTTATATTTATTGTCATAATGATCATATTTATCAAATCCCAAATATTCATTTATATTTCGCCTATTATAGAAGGATCCTGTTATGGGGTGCATGGCCTCGGTTCTATAACCCTGTTCTTTCAAATACCGGACAAAAGAGTTGGTTTCTTTAAAATATCCCGGGTGGGTAAAATATCCCGTTAAAAATGATCTTTCCGTGTTTATGGTATCTCCCGCGAATACATTCGTTATAAGTTTACCATGGATAGATTCTTTCTGAAGCTTATGAAACTCTTCATATATATCTACATTTAAATTTATATCTTTAAATTCGGAAAAATCGTTATATGCTTCCAACATGACAGATATAATATTTATCTTCCTATCGTCCGGAATATCCTTATAGCCGTTCTTATTCAGAATTTTTTTGGCTTCGTTTTTATCATATCCCTGCGGGGGATGTGCTTTCAGGTCCCGGATGCTATAGATAAAAGGATAGACAAGCCCCTTGGACTGGTAGGTTTGTGAGTCGATCCACACATTTATAACTTCCTTATCCCCTAATTCCGCATATACCTCCGGGTTAAAATAATAACCCCTGAATATGGCTATAGATAAAACACTTAAGAATAATATAAGAGTCATTCTCACATTTTTGGTTCTGATTTTAGGTTGAAAGAATACTTTTAATATAATACCTATCCCGATCAGACCCAGTATCATTGCTATGACCCTTGTGCTCAGGCTTAGGTCGTAAGTTTTCGTCATTTTGAGGGATTCCCTGACCAATTTTATATCCACAAAGGTAAAAGGGTCATCCCTGTAGGTCAACTTCAGTTTATTTATTATACCTATTGCGGTAAATGTCAGCGCCGTTGATAAATACGCCAGCCATAACCTGTTGGACATTAAATATATAAAACACATCAGCAGGAATATGGGGATAAAGTTCATAAAAATAAGCATGCCTTGTTTAAAATAACTTTTAAACAATGATATATTTAATGTAGCGGATGAGAAACCGAAGGTTATAATCATTATTATAACGCTCAATATTATCATGGTGGCGATTGTGAGTGCCGGTTTAATGATTTGTTTTCTGTTCAATTTATTCACTCCTAGATCGGGGGATAATAGACTGTGGCAGACTGTGTGAAAATTGTCACTCAGAGCGAAGCGAAGAGTCTTAAACATTCCAAAATACAGATCCTTCGCTACGTTCAGGATGACAAAAAGGCGGAGGACGTGCCTTTTTACACAGCTTGATGGCTCTGTTGGTCTCTTATTTATTAAAATATTAATCCTATCACCTGCATTTGTCAACCCGGTGCCGGCCCCACATAAATGCATTCCGTCTCAGTTTAGACAGGCCAAAGACAAAACCGAATAACATGATAGTAAATAGGGCAGTAAGGGTTAACATGATAAATGTATCGGAGGGCAGAAAAAAGACATTAAAAGTTTTGCAAATACATTGCTAACAATATATAATGTAAAGAGAATAAAAGAAAAACCTGTAAAATAAGTAGAAAATTGTTCTGCATATAAATAATTTCGATTAAAAGGGCGAAGGATGAATATATATCATGTTGGATAGGATAAAAAGAGCGATTGAAGAACATAATCTAATAGAAAAAGGGGATAAGGTTATTGTAGCAGTTTCAGGAGGACCGGATTCGGTATGTCTGTTACATGTTCTCTATCAGCTCAGGGAGGAATATGATTTAAAATTATACGGTGCCCATTTAAATCATAATTTTAGGGGTATAGAAGCGCAAATGGATGCCCGATATGTATCCGATCTTTGCGAAGAGCTAGATGTGTTATGTTTTATTAAAAGTATGGACGTACCCCAATATGCAAAAAGACATGGATTGTCTTCGGAGGAGGCCGGACGGATACTTCGCTATGATTTTTTTGAGGAGGTTGCACAAAGGGCTAATGCAACCAAAATTGCCGTGGCCCATAATAAAAATGATCAGGCGGAAACTGTGCTTATGAGGCTCTTGAGAGGGACAGGGCTGCAAGGTTTAACAGCAATACACATCAAACGGGGAAAAATTATCAGGCCTTTGCTTAATATAGATAGGGAAAGTATAGAAAAATATTGTAAAATATATGACTTATCACCGAGAATCGATAAATCCAATCTGGAATCTGTATATTACAGGAATAAGATAAGGTTAGAATTAATTCCATATTTAGAGGAAAACTATAATCCAAATATTATGGCAAATCTGGTAAGGACTGCAGAAATACTAAAAAAGGATTTTGATTTTATAGATGAGAAAGCAAGAGAGGTTTATGCGGATTTGGTGGACAATCAGGGTGAACAAGGATTAGAATTGCCTATAGCGGGTATACAGAAATTGCATAATGCGTTACAATCCAGAGTGATTCGGTTGGCAGCGGGACAACTGTTGGGAAGACAGGAAATCCTGGAATATAAGCATGTGCAGGATGTTTTGGAACTGATGCAAAAAGGTTTAACAGGGAAAAGGATAACCTTGCCTATGGGGCTGATTGCCAAAATAAATTATAAAAACATCTGTTTTGTTACGGGAGAACAAGAGGACAAGGTATTTCACTATGAATTACCGACAGAGGGGAGTCTCGATTTGAAAGAAATAGGCGGAACTTTTGAAACGAGAATTGTTGAACGTGAAGAAGTTAAAGAAATATCCAGGGATAAATATCGTAAATATTTTGATTATGATAAAATTGAGAATGAACTGAATGTCAGAAATCGTCGGGAAGGGGATCGTTTCTATCCACTGGGCTTAACCGGAAGTAAAAAATTGAAAGACTTCTTTATTGATTATAAGGTCGAACGTGATGAAAGAGATAGGATCCCTTTGATATGTGACGGTGATGAAATTATGTGGGTAGTGGGATTCAGAATCAGTGAGAAATATAAAGTAACCGATAAAACAAGCCGTATACTGGAGATAATATTTGATAAAAACCGGGAAGTATCATCCGACAATTATTTAGCACTGTCTTGACGGCCGGCGGTCTGAGGTCCGGGTTTTTTTAGTTGTTTTAAAACATATATTGTGGTAAAATCATAGGATGTAGTAATTTATGCATTGTAGATGGGAGGAGGATTCTGTTTGAGGAAATTTTTTCGAGGGGCAAGTTTTTATATTTTGATGTTCGTTATTTTATTGTTTATAATCCAACAGTTTGGAAATAAATCCCCGCAAACAGTAAATATTGAATTTTCTAGCTTATATCAGGAGCTATTACAAGAAAACGTGCACGAAATTCGTATGGTTGACCGCCTTATTGAGGGGGTTATGACCATGGACGGTGAAGAGGTTAATTTTAAGTCCTTTGTGCCGGAAATATTTAATGAAAAGGAATTTACCGAGGTTATAGATAGGCAGATGAAATCCGGGGTGCTAAAATACGAAGCAGCGCCACAGCCGGGTACACCCTGGTTTATAGAAATGTTGCCTTCTGTGCTTATGATATTAATATTTGTAGTATTTTGGTTTGTATTTATGCAACAGTCCCAGGGTGGAGGCAGTCGAGTAATGTCATTCGGGAAAAACCGGGCAAAGCTGTATAAGGATGACGAGAGAACCAAGATAACATTCCAGGATGTTGCAGGATTAGATGAGGAAAAGGAAGAACTGCAGGAAATTGTAGACTTTCTGAGAAGCCCGAAAAAATACATGGATCTTGGCGCCAGAATACCAAAAGGTGTCTTAATGGTAGGCCCCCCTGGAACAGGTAAGACATATTTAACAAAGGCTGTTGCAGGCGAAGCGGGAGTACCTTTTTTTAGTATAAGCGGTTCTGATTTTGTCGAAATGTTTGTAGGAGTCGGTGCATCGCGTGTGCGCGACCTTTTCGAACAGGCGAAAAAGAGTTCGCCCTGCATAATATTTATCGATGAAATAGATGCAGTCGGCAGGAGAAGAGGTGCGGGACTTGGTGGCGGGCATGATGAAAGGGAGCAGACATTAAACCAGTTATTAGTCGAGATGGATGGTTTTGGTGTAAATGAAGGTGTTATAATTGTAGCTGCAACTAACAGACCCGATATTCTGGACCCTGCATTATTGAGGCCCGGCAGATTTGACCGTCAGATAGTAGTGGGTGCGCCGGACATCAAAGGTAGGGAAGCCATATTAAAGGTACATTCCAAGGGTAAGCCTTTAGCAAGAGATGTGGATTTAAGGGTATTAGCAAGAAGAACTCCGGGATTTACTCCGGCCGATATAGAGAACCTGATGAATGAGGCCGCCCTTCTTACTGCAAGGAGGGGTGAAAAGGTCATAGAGATGGAAGTTGTGGAGGAAGCCATTACAAAGGTAATTGCGGGTATAGAAAAGAAAAGTCGTGTGATAAGTGACAAGGAGAGAAAATTGACAGCTTACCATGAAGCAGGCCATGCTGTAGTCGCAAGATTGCTTCCCGACTCTGATCCGGTGCACCAGGTATCTATTATTCCGAGAGGCAGAACCGGTGGATTTACCATGATTTTGCCCACGGAGGATAAATATTACGCAACCAAAACAGAAATGGAGAATATTATAGTGCATCTTTTAGGCGGACGGATTGCGGAAAAACTCGTGTTAAACGATATAAGCACGGGAGCACAAAATGATTTACAGAAGGTAACCTCGATTGCAAGGGCGATGGTTACCAAGTACGGTATGAGTGAAAAACTCGGTTCATTGAGTTTCAGTGATGAAGAAGAAGTATTTGTCGGAAGGGATTTCCACTCCACAAAAAATTATTCGGAATCTATAGCCGCGGAAATAGACAAAGAGATCAGGCGAATTGTTGATGAGGCACATGAAAGAACAGAGAGATTATTGACTGAAAATATGGATAAGCTCCATGCCGTGGCCCAGGCACTTTTGATAACTGAAACCTTAGATGCTGAACAGTTTGAAATGATTTTCAGCGGCAAAATAACAGTCGATGAAGAAGATACACCCGAGGATGTCAGGGAAAAGGTAAACAAAGTTAAGAAAAATGAAAAAAAACAGTCGGCTTCGGATATGGAAACCGGAAAAACTGAAGAGGATAATGATAATAAAGGCAACGGGGAGGTACAGAAAAAAACTGATGGAACAGAAAAGGATAGAGAGAAAAAATAAACAATATATAAGGGATGGAGTATTTTAAATAACTTTAGGGAAAATCCCTAAAGTTATTTCCATAATATAGCCCTTTAAGGAGTAATCAAACATTAGGGAAAACTTTTTTAAAAATTAGTTGCAACTATTAGAAAAAATCTATAAAATAGCATGTAATAATATAATGCAAATGTTTATTTTGTATATCTTGTTTTGAAAAATAGGGAAAAAAGAGATATGGATGGGGTTCTGTTGGGTTAATTGAAAGGGGAGATCAAATAAATTAGGAGGGATATAAATGGGCAGCAGTAAATTGGAAGAATTTCGAAGCCGCAGGGCTAAGATTGAAGAAGGAGGTGGTGGAAAAAGGATTGAGGAACAACATACAAAGGGCAAATTGACAGCCAGGGAGAGGATGAACCTGTTATTTGATAAGGGGAGCTTTGTGGAACTGGATGTTTTTGTTAAGGATAGATGCGTCAGGATTGGTATGGAAAAGGTGGATGCACCGGGTGAGGGTGTTATAACAGGATACGGTTTAGTGGATGGTAGGCCTGTATATGCATACTCCCAGGATTTTACCGTTATGGGCGGCTCGTTGGGGGAGGTACATGCACAAAAAATCCGTAAAGTACAGGATTTAGCCCTGGGGATGGGGGCCCCCATAGTTGCTATGAATGATTCCGGCGGGGCGAGGATCCAGGAGGGTGTGGATGCCTTGTCCGGATATGGACAGATATTTTATAGGAATACCCTAGCCTCTGGAGTGATACCGCAAATATCAGCAATTATGGGGCCTTGTGCAGGGGGTGCCGTATATTCCCCGGCATTAACAGATTTCGTGTTTATGGTAGATCAAACGAGCCAAATGTTTATTACAGGGCCGCAAATTACTAAGGTTGCGACAGGTGAGGAAGTGACCATGGAACAATTGGGCGGGGCTATGACCCACAATAAAACCAGCGGGGTTGCTCATTTTATTGCAGAAAATGATGAGGCATGTATTGAGCAAATCAAAAAGTTGCTTTCCTTTTTGCCGTCCAATAATTTGGAGACAGCCCCGGAGACTGATATAACAAATGATATTAACAAAATAGTTCCCGAATTGGATCAGATTGTGCCAGAAGATTCAGAAAAAAGGTACGATATGAAGGACCTGATCAGGATACTCGCCGACGATGGGGAATTTTTTGAGGTCCATAAGTATTATGCTCAAAATATTATTACAGGTTTTGTGCGTATCAGCGGACAGTCCATAGGTATTGTTGCAAATCAACCCGGAGTGTTGGCAGGTTGTTTAGATATTAACGCTTCCGACAAGGCGGCAAGATTTGTCAGAACATGCGATTGTTTTAATGTTCCGATAGTAACTATAGTGGATGTTCCAGGCTTTTTGCCGGGAATAGAACAGGAATATGGCGGGATTATTCGTCATGGCTCGAAGCTTCTCTATGCATATGCCGAGGCAACGGTATTGAAGGTTACTCTGATAGTTAGAAAAGCATATGGCGGTGCATATATAGCTATGTGCAGCAAGGATTTGGGCGCGGACATGGTACTCGCCTGGCCGACGGCGGAGATTGCCGTGATGGGACCTGAAAGCGCTGCCAATATAATATTCAAAAAGGAAATTGCTGAGTCTGAAGACCCGCAATCCGCAAGACTTGAAAAAATTGAACAATATAAAAATGAAATATCTACACCTTATTGGGCGGCGGAAAGGGGTTTTGTCGATGACATTATAGAACCCTCTACCACAAAATTCAGGGTGGTGGATGCCCTCAATATGCTGGCAAGCAAAAGAAAAACAAGGCCGGCCAGAAAACATGGCAATTTACCACTGTAAGGGCTCCGGGCTATACAGAATCTTAAAGGAGTCCGGCACTCGGGCACTCCGGCACTCTGATTTCCGACTTCTAAAAGTGAGGTGATAAAACAATGAATTTGTTGGAGAAAATGAAATTTTCTATCGATACTATGACCATGGGAGAAAAACTCTTAGCCGGTATTCAGGTGACTGTCCTGGGATTGATTATAGTATTTGCAGCATTGGCTATATTATATTTTGCTATCGTTGTTATGGAAGGACTAATGAATAAATCGCAAAAAGTCGCAGAAACGGTTGAACCGGGTTTATGTATAGATGAAACAGCGAACCCGGGCAATAAAGAATCCATGCAAACAGGTGGGGGAAACACCAATCCTAATATGGAACTTATAGCAGTTATTACAGCTGCCGTAGCTGCAAGTCTTAATGTTTCCGCACAAGATGTTGTTGTCAAAAATATCAGACGTGTACAAGATTCAACACCTATTTGGGCAAAAATGGGCAGAATAGAACAGATCAATAGCATGCTTTAATCAAAGGGATTCTGTCCGGGTTTTATAATTTTACTATTTAAGGAGGAATTACGCAGTGAGAAAATTTAACATAACTGTAAACGGTGTTTCTTATGAAGTAGAAGTGGAGGAGGTTGTGAGCGGTGCATCGCCAAATGCAATTTCGGCACCGGCGGCTAAACCGTCGGAACCTGCACCGGTGGCCGAGCCGGCCAAGGAGTCCGTACCTGCGGCCAAACCCGCTTCATCCACGGCAGTTCCGGAAGGCTCCACGGCTATAGAGGCACCGATGCCGGGGAATATTTGGAAGGTTGAGGTTAAAGAAGGCCAAGAGGTTAAAGCAGGGGATGTACTTTTAATTTTAGAGGCTATGAAAATGGAAAATGAAATTTTGGCTCCGGCTGACGGGGTTGTTGCATCTATTCATGTTGCCCAGGGTGCATCTGTAAATGGTGGAGATATTTTAGTGTCTCTTAAATAAGAAAAGCATTTAAAACAATCAAAAGGAGATGCAAAATGGTCGATATAATTGTAGATTTTTTAAGAAACATAGGTTTTGCAAGTTTAACAGTTGGCCAATTGCTCATGATAGGTATCTCATGTTTGCTATTATATCTGGCAATTAAAAAAGGATTCGAACCCTTGCTGTTGGTTCCTATAGCTTTTGGCATGTTATTGGCCAACCTGCCCCTTGCCGGGATTATGGACGCCGGAACAGCAGACTCTCCGGGAGGATTGTTACATTATATTTACGGTTCCGGAATAAAATTGGGGATTTTTCCGCCCCTGATCTTTTTGGGTGTCGGTGCAATGACGGATTTCGGTCCGTTAATTGCTAATCCGAAGAGTTTGTTTTTGGGGGCAGCAGCACAGTTGGGAATATTTATTACATTTATCGGATCGACATTGCTCGGGTTTACGGCTAAAGAGGCCGCATCTATCGGAATCATAGGCGGGGCGGACGGGCCAACGGCAATATTTTTAACTTCCAAATTGGCACCGGATTTGTTGGGGCCTATAGCAATTGCAGCCTATTCCTATATGGCACTCGTTCCGATCATTCAGCCCCCTATCATGAAGGTTCTTACGACTAAAAAGGAGCGAATGATTAAAATGGAGCAGTTGAGGGAAGTGTCCAAGGCCGAGAAGATTATCTTCCCGATAATGGTAACCATCGTGGTTGCCCTGTTGGTACCGAGTGCAGCAGCCTTGGTAGGTATGTTGATGTTAGGAAACCTTTTCAGGGAATGCGGCGTAACTGAGAGACTTTCCAAGACGGCTCAAAATGAGCTTATAAATATAGTTACCATATTATTAGGTTTAAGCGTTGGAGCAACAGCCAGCGCAGAACAGTTTTTAAGTTCGGGAACAATTAAAATAATTGTTCTCGGTGTAGTTGCTTTCGGCATAGGCACGGCCGGAGGGGTACTACTTGGAAAGCTGATGAATAAATTATCGGGTGGCAAGATCAACCCGCTTATAGGTTCTGCAGGGGTTTCTGCGGTGCCTATGGCGGCCAGGGTTTCCCAGGTTGTCGGGCAACAAGAAAATCCGGGAAACTTCTTGTTGATGCATGCAATGGGACCTAATGTAGCAGGAGTAATAGG
>LSQX01087955.1_pt1 | contig 13273 bp, 12 predicted proteins | sample 654561 | NCBI WGS metagenome assembly LSQX01 (sample SAMN04489861, study PRJNA283612) | anaerobic digester metagenome | isolation source: 4 biogas reactors fed with cattle manure at either 37C or 55C with and... | place: Denmark: Kongens Lyngby | collected 2014 | reverse complement strand
TGAAGATCGAAGAGATAGCGGCGGTGCAGCCGAAGTAACGCGCCCTCAGCTGCCGATAGCATCCAGTGCCCGGCGCAGCCGGGCCACGGCGCCGTCCACATCCTGCAGCTTGTCCAGGCCGAACAGGCCGATACGGAAGGTCTTGAAGTCGGCCGATTCATCGCACATCAGCGGGACGCCGCTGGCGGTCTGCAGGCCCTGGGCAGCAAAGGCCCGGCCACTGTGAACGGCATCATCCCCGGTATAGCTGACGACCACGCCGGGAGCCTGGAAGCCGGGAGCGGCGACACTGGTGATGCCCCGAGCTTCGAGTAGTTCCCGTACGGCGGTGCCCAGCTGCCACTGCTGCTGAGATAGTCGATCAAAGCCGTACTGCTGGAGTTCCAGCATGGTGTCGCGCAGTTGTCTGAGGGCATCGGTGGGCAGGGTGGCGTGGTAGGCATGGCCGCCGTTCTCGTAGGCGCGCATGATCTGCAGCCACTTCTTCAGGTCGCAGGCAAAGCTGTTGCTGCTGGTCTGCTCGACCTGTTCCAGCGCGCGCTGGCTGAACATCACCAGGGCGCAGGAGGGTGAGGCGCTCCAGCCTTTCTGCGGGGCACTGATCAGCACGTCCACGCCGGAGGTCTGCATGTCCACCCACAGGGTGCCGGAGGCGACGCAGTCCAGTACGAACAGCCCGCCGACGCTGTGCACCGCATCACTGACAGCCCGCAGATAATCGTCCGGCAGCAGGATGCCGGAGGCGGTTTCCACATGGGGAGCGAATACCAGGGCGGGTTTCTGCGTCTGAATGGCTGTCACCACTTCGTCAATCGGGGCCGGGGCGAAGGCCGCCTGCGGTCCTGCAGCAACTGGACGGGCCTTGAGCACCCTCTCCTCGGCGGGCAATTCGGTGGCTTCGAAGATCTGCGTCCAGCGGTAGCTGAACCAGCCGTTGCGCAGCACCATGCAGCGCTGATCGCGGGCAAACTGACGGGCCACGGCTTCCATGCCATAGGTGCCGCCACCGGGCACCAGTGCCACGCCATCGGCGTTGTACACCTGTCTCAGGGTGGCGGAGATATCACGCATGACCTGCTGGAAATCAGCGGACATGTGGTTGAGCGAACGGTCGGTAAAGACCACGGAGTATTCGAACAGACCGTCAGGGTCTATGGTGGGTACCAGGCTGGACACAGGCGTGCTCCTTATCAGGCAAAGAGCCCGGCGACCGCTGCTGTGGTGCCGGGCGCTGGATCAGTTGGGGTGGGGGCCGGCCCGCTGTTCGTCGGGGGGCAGCATGCGGCTGCGCTTGTCGGCGCGGCGGAAGATGAACCAGACCAGCAGGGTAAACAGCGACACCGCCAGCAGGATCACGCTGGCAATGGCGTTGATCTCCGGTTTCACACCGAGGCGCACCGCAGAGAAGATCTCCATCGGCAGGGTGGTCGAACCGGGGCCGGAGACGAAGCTGGCCAGTACCAGATCATCCAGCGACAGGGTAAAGGACAGCAGCCAGCCGGCGATGATCGACGGCGCGATCATCGGCACGGTGATCAGCAGAAAGGTCTTCCATGGCGGCGCGCCCAGATCCAGCGCGGCTTCCTCGATGGACTGGTCCAGCTCACCCAGACGGCTGCTGACGACAATCGCCACATAGGCCACCGAGAAGGTGGTATGCGCGATCCAGATGGTCAGCATGCCGCGGTCGAAGACCACCCCCAGCAGCGCCTCCAGCACCTGTGCCAGCGCCACGAACAGCAGCAACAGCGACAGACCGGTGATCACCTCGGGCATCACCAGCGGGGCGGTGACCATGCCGGAGAACAGGGTGCGTCCGCGGAACTGCTTGATCCGGGTCATCGCGAAGGCGGCCATGGTGCCCAGCACCACCGCCGCGGTGGCGGTATAGAAGGCAATCTGCAGGCTGCGCCTGACCGCGCTCATCAGCTGGGTGTTATCCAGCAGTCCGGTGTACCAGTGGATCGACCAGCCACCCCACACCGTGACCAGGCGTGAGGCGTTGAACGAATAGATCACCAGAATGACCATCGGCAGGTAGAGAAACAGCAGCCCCAGCCACAGCACCAGGGTGGAGAACTCGGGACGCTTCATGCCTTCTTCTCCATTTCCCGGGCCTGGTTGTAATGGAACAGGATGATCGGAATCAACAGCAGCACCAGCATGACGATGGCCAGCGCCGAGGCCACCGGCCAGTCGCGGTTGTTGAAGAATTCCTGCCACAGCACCTTGCCGATCATCAGGGTCTCCGGGCCGCCGAGCAGCTCGGGCACGACGAACTCGCCGACCACCGGAATGAATACCAGCATGGAACCGGCGATGATGCCGGCCCGCGACAGCGGCACGGTCACCTTCCAGAACGCCTTGATGCGACTGGCGCCCAGGTCGGTGGCCGCTTCCAGCAAGGTCTCGTCATGCTTGACCAGGTTGGCATACAGCGGCAGCACCATGAACGGCAGGTAGGCATACACCAGGCCGATATACACGGCGGTATTGGTATTGAGGATCTGCAGCGGCGCATCGATGATGCCCACGGCCTGCAGCGTGTTGTTGAGCAGTCCGTTGGCGCTGAGAATGCCCATCCAGGCGTACACCCGGATCAGCAGTGCGGTCCAGGTCGGCATCATGATCAGCAGCAGATAGACCAGCTGGCGCTCGCGGGGCGCGCGGGCGATGGCCAGGGCCATGGGATAGCCCAGCCCCAGGCAGACCAGGGTGGTGACCAGGGCAATCTTCAGCGAACTCAGGTAGGCCGCGTAATACAGACTGTCCTGGCTGAGGAAGATGTAGTTGCCCATGTTCAGGACAATGGTCAGCGCCTGGTTGGCATACTGGAACACCCGCTCGTAGGGCGGGATGGCAATCGCCGCCTGGGAGAAACTGATCTTCAGGACGATGACAAAGGGCAGCAGGAAGAACAGGAACATCCACAGGTAGGGGACGCTGATGACCAGCGCCTTGCCACTGGGGCGACGCAGAAACCGGTTCATGAGTGCAGCACCACGCCGCCGTCGTCATCCCAACTGACGTAGACCTTGTCTTCCCAGGTCGGGCGCGGCAGGCGACGCTCGGAGTTGGCGAAGAACGCCTGCACCATCTTGCCGCTGTCGAGCTTGATGTAATACACCGAGTGGCCACCGAGATAGGCGATGTCGTGGACCACGCCGTGGGCCCAGTTGTACTCCTGTTCGGGCTGCTCGGTGGTGACAAAGACCTTTTCCGGACGCAGCGCATACAGGGCGCTCTTGTCCTCGGCGCGAGTGGTGACGCCATGACCCAGATAGATCTGTCGGTCCAGTTGCGCGCACTCGATGATTACATGGTCTTCCATGTCGGCGACGATTTCGCCTTCGAAGATATTCACGCTGCCGACAAACTCGGCCACGTGGCGGTTCACCGGGCTTTCATAGATGTCCATCGGCGTGCCGACCTGAACGATCCAGCCCTGGTCCATGATGGCAATGCGCTGGGCCATGGTCATGGCCTCTTCCTGGTCGTGGGTGACCATGATGCAGGTCACACCGACCCGCTCGATGATCTCCACCAGCTCCAGTTGCATCTGCGAGCGCAGTTTCTTGTCCAGCGCACCCATGGGTTCGTCCAGCAGCAGCAATTTGGGCCTTTTGGCCAGCGAGCGGGCCAGGGCCACGCGCTGACGCTGGCCGCCGGATAATTGATGAGGTTTGCGTTTGGCAAACTTGCTCATATGGACCAGCTTGAGCATCTCGGCCACGCGCTCGCTGATCTCCTGTCTGCTCAGCTTGTCCTGTTTCAGTCCGAAGGCGATGTTCTGTTCCACAGTCATGTGCGGGAACAGGGCGTAGGACTGAAACATCATGTTGATTGGCCGCTTGTGTGGCGGCAGGTCGGTGATGTTCTGGCCGTCGAGCAGCACCTTGCCTTCAGTGGGTTTCTCGAAACCGGCCAGTATGCGCAGCAGGGTGGACTTGCCCGAACCCGAACCACCGAGCAGGGCGAAGATCTCACCCCGGTTGATGGTCAGAGTGACGTCATCCACCGCCAGCGCATCATCAAACTGCTTGCTGACCCGCTGAATCTTCACGAACTCAGCCGGTTCGCTCTTGGCCATTGTCTGTTTCATGGCTCCTGCGGCGCCTACCATATAGTCAATACTCCCCACCAGAGAAGGTTGGGGCCGCAGGGCAGCCCCGGTTAGATCAGTGCGTCAACGACCCGATTTGATCCGGTTCCAGGCGCGGGTGATGATTCTTTGAGATGCCAGCGGACGCGGTTTGGCCACAAACAGGTTGGCCATGACCTCATCGCTCGGATAGATCGCCGGATCGTTCAGCACCTCCGGGTCAACAAACTCGTTAGCTGCCAGGTTGGGGTTGGCGTAGGCCACGTAGTCGGTGATCGGTGCCACCACGTCCGGACGCAGGATGTAGTTGATGAAGGTGTGGGCGTTGTCGGCATTCGGGGCATCCTTGGGAATGGCCATCATGTCGAACCACAGGGCGGTACCTTCCTTGGGAATGGTATAGCCGATATTCACGCCGTTCTCGGCTTCCTCGGCCCGGGCCGCAGCCTGGAATACGTCACCGGAGTAACCGGCGGCGACGCAGATCTCGCCGTTGGCCAGGTCGGAGATGTAGCGCGAGGAGTGGAAGTAGGCCACATGCCCGCGCACGCTCATCAGCAGCTCTTCGGCCTGTTTCAGCTCGCCGGCGTCGTTGCTGTTCGGNNGAACATCAGGTCCCAGGAGTCCAGCGGGGCGTCATCACCGAGAATGGCCTGTACCTTGTCGATGTTGTAGCCGATGCCGTTGGTACCCCACATGTAGGGAATGGAGTACTGGCTGCCCGGATCGATGGCTTCCATGTCGTCCATCAGCTCGGGGTTGAGGTTCTTCATGTTCGGCAGTTTGCTGTGGTCCAGCTTCTGGTAGACGCCGGCCTCGATCTGCTTGGTCAGGTAGTGGTTGGACGGCACCACGATATCGAAGCCGGAGCGGCCGGTCAGCAGCTTGGCATCCACCACTTCGTTGGAGTCGTAGACGTCATAGGTCACCTTGATGCCGGTTTCCTTCTCGAAGTTGGCGATGGTGTCCTCGGCAATGTAGTCGGACCAGTTGTAGATATTCAGTGAGCCGGCGGCGTGCGCCGCGCCAGTGAACAACCCGGTAACTGCCAAAGCCAGCAACGTCTTGTGCATAGTCGGTTTCATGCTATCTCCTTGTGAACGCCGTCCAGGGGCGGACCGGTCTGTTCTCAATCGGCCGGAACGGGCCAGCCGTTATCGGTTGATCAAACAACATCCGGAGAGACTCCGGGTCTACTTTGCTGCGAACACTCCATGTGGCATGGCCGCTCGACAGAGCCTAGTGTAAGCGAGCGGGGTTCGCTCGGATAGAGAGCCCCGCGAGGTCTGTTAACCCAGCAGCTCGGCAGCCCTGTTCAGGGTGCGCCAGGCCTTGTCGAACAGCTCGTCGATCTCCTGTGGCTGAATCACCAGCGGCGGCGACAGTATCATGCTATCGCCGACAGCGCGCATGACCAGACCATTTTCGACACACAGATCGCGGCACAGAGTGCCGGCGGCGCCCTTGCCGGGGAAGCGTTCGCGGGTGGCCTTGTTCTTTACCAGTTCCAGCGCGCCGAGCATGCCGACGCCGCGGGCCTGGCCCACCAGCGGGTGCTCGCCGAGCTGGGCGATCTTCTGCTGCAGATAGGGGGCGGCCTGATCGCGAGCGTAATCGACGATGCCTTCATCACGCAGGATGCGCAGGTTCTCCAGCGCCACGGCAGCGGCCACCGGGTGGCCGGAGTAGGTATAGCCGTGGAAGAACTCACCGCCATCATCGATCAGCGCCCGGGCCACCCGGTCACCGACAATCACCCCGCCCATGGGCAGGTAGCCGGAGGTCATGCCCTTGGCGATCGGCATCAGATCCGGACGGATGTTGTAGTACTGACTGCCGAACCACTCGCCGGTGCGGCCAAAGCCGCAGATCACTTCATCCACTATCAGCAGAATGCCGTACTGGTCGACGATGCGCTGGATCTCCGGCCAATAGGTTGCCGGTGGCACTATCACGCCGCCGGCACCCTGGATTGGTTCGGCAATGAAGGCCGCGACCTTGTCCGCGCCCAGCTGCAGGATCTTTTCTTCCAGCTGGCGCGCGGCCCACAGACCGAATTCGTCCTCGGCCATATCGCCACCCTCGCCGTACCAGTAAGGCTGGGCAATGTGTTCTATGCCGGGGATCGGCAGGTCACCCTGCTCGTGCATCACGCCCATACCACCCAGACTGGCCCCGGCGACAGTGGAGCCGTGGTAACCATTGATGCGGCCGATGACCGTCTTGCGTGCAGGCTGGCCCTGCAGGTCCCAGTAACGGCGGACCATGCGCAGCACGGTGTCGTTGGCTTCGGAGCCGGAGCCGGTGAAGAACACATGCTGCATGTGTGCCGGGGCCTGTTCGGCAATGGCACTGGCCAGCTCCACCGCCGGCGGGTGGGTGCACTGGAAGAAGCTGTTGTAATAGGGCAGCTCGAGCATCTGCCGGTGGGCGGCGTCGGCCAGTTCGCGTCGCCCGTAACCGATATTCACGCACCACAGCCCGGCCATGCCGTCCAGCAGCTTGTTGCCCTCGCTGTCCCACAGGTAGACCCCCGAGGCGCGTTCGATAATGCGCGTACCGCGCCCGCCCAGTTCCTTGTGATCGGTGAAGGGGTGCAAATGATGTGCGGCGTCCAGTGCCTGCAGTTGCGCCGTCGTGAGTTTCGCTTCGGACATGCCCGGTACTCCTCTGATCCGCCGTTACTTTTCTATACGCTGAGCAACAGGAACTCTCGCTCCCAGGAGCTGATAACCCGCTTGTAGTTCTCGTTTTCCACCCGCTTCACTGCGATATAGCCCCGGCAGAACTTCTCGCCCAGCAGCTCCTGCACATCGGTGCACTGTTCCATGCGCTCCAGCGCCGACTCCAGCGAGAAGGGCAGGCGCAGGTTACGCCGCTCGTAGGCCCGCCCCTCAACCGGTGCGGTGGGCTCGATCTTGTTGATCATGCCCAGATAGCCGCACAGCAGGCTGCCGGCGATGGCGATATAGGGGTTGGCGTCGGCGCCGGGCAGGCGGTTTTCCAGACGCATGTTTTCCGGTGTGGAGTAGGGCACGCGCAGGCCGGCGGTGCGGTTTTCGATACCCCATTCGACGTTGACCGGCGCCGAGGTGTCCGGCAGGAAGCGGCGGAACGAGTTGACGTTGGGGGCAAACAGCGGCAGCACCTCGGGCAGGTAACGCTGCATCCCGCCGATATGATGCAAAAACAGCGTGCTCATGGTGCCGTCGTCGTTGACGAAGATGTTCTTGCCGGTCTTGATGTCGATGATGCTCTGGTGCAGATGCATGGCGCTGCCGGGCTCGTTGGTGATCGGCTTGGCCATGAAGGTGGCGGCCACATCATGTTTGAGCGCCGCCTCACGCATGGTGCGCTTGAACACCAGTACCTGGTCGGCCAGGTGCAGCGGGTCGCCGTGACGGAAGTTGATTTCCATCTGCGCGGTGCCTTCCTCGTGGATCAGGGTGTCCAGATCCAGTCCCTGGGCCTCGCTCCAGTCGTACATGTCCTCGAACAGCGGGTCGAATTCGTTGGCCGCGTCGATGGAGAACGACTGGCGTCCGGTTTCCTGACGTCCGGAGCGACCGACCGGTGCCTGCAGCGGCAGGTCCGGGTCGTCATTGCGCTTGGTCAGGTAGAACTCCATCTCCGGCGCCACCATTGGCTTCCAGCCCTTTTCCTCATACAGGCGCAGCACCTTCTTCAGCAGGTTGCGCGGCGACATCTCGATGGGGTTGCCCTCCCGATCGTAGCAGTCGTGGATGATCTGAGCGGTGGGCTCGATGGCCCAGGGCACCAGGTAGATGCCTTCGTCATCCGGCCTGCAGATCATGTCGATGTCCGCCGGATCCAGCAGGTCGTAATAGATATCGTCTTCGACATAGTCGCCGGTCACCGATTGCAACAGGATGCTCTCGGGCAGGCGCATGCCTTTTTCCGACATGAACTTTACCGTGGGGGCAATCTTGCCCCGGGCGATGCCGGTGAGGTCGCTGACCATGCACTCGACTTCGGTGATTCTGTGTTCCTTGAGAAAGGCTTCAATCTTGTTCATACAGTCCTCTTGGGTCGGGCGGCTCGCACCCGACAGGCGTCACCAAACGCCTTGAATATACGCAGATAGAAGGGGTTTTCCATTACCTTCCACTCCGGGTGCCACTGCACACCGAGGGCGAAGGTGCTTGCCGAACTGACGGAAAACGCCTCTATGAGTCCGTCGGGCGCCACGGCTTCAGGCTGCAGTCCGGGGGCCAGACGATCGACACCCTGGGTATGCAGGGAGTTGACCTGTGCCGAGCTGCAGCCGGTGGCGCGGTCGAGCAGCCCCCCGGGTTCGATGCGTACCTCGTGGGCCGGGCCGTACTGCACCTCCAGCGGCTGGCTGGTGTCCTCCCGGTGTTCAATAAAACTACCCACTTCATGCAGGCGCTGGTGCAGGCTGCCACCGAAGGCCACGTTCATTTCCTGAAAACCACGACAGATGCCCAGCAGCGGAATGCCCCGCTCGACTGCGCCACGGATCAGCGGCAGGGTGATGGCATCGCGTCCGGGATCGTGTTCGGTACCCGGCGCGCTGGCCGGGCCACTGTAGTGGTGGGGTTCGACATTGGAGGGTGAACCGGTGAGCAGGAGGCCGTCCAGTTGCTCGAGCAGCGCGTCGCTGGACAGGTGAGCACCCAGTGCGGGAATCAGCAGCGGCAGGCCACCGGCACCCTGCAGAGCAGCCAGAATGTATTTTTCACCGGCCATATGGAAGGGATGCGGGCCGACGCTGGTGGTACAGCAGGAGATGCCGATCAACGGCTGGCGGGTGTCGGACATGGTGTTGTCTGCACAGTCAGGGCTGCATGGGTCTTGTTCGTTTTTTCATACAATAGCAGTAAAGATTCCCCTTCACCAACCGCCGTGCGGTGAAACCCGGCAGGCTTTTCCACAACCGGTCTGCATGGCCCTGAATGGCACTGTTCTGGTGCGCTGCCGGGCTCTATTGACTCGCTGGGGCCTTTCGGGATTTACTCTCAATCGTGAGAGTGATGGTTGATATATTTTACAAATAACAAGGTGACGAACATGCACTCCCCAGCCGATGTCCCGGGCGTCGGTAGCGAGCCCGCCAAGGTCATGACCATTGACGCCGCCGTTGCTCCCGATTCCCTGCAGGAACCCGAGCGTTTTCTCGCGGCCTATCCCGATGTACAGTTCATCGACCTGCTGATTGCCGACATGAACGGTATCGTTCGCGGCAAGCGCATAGACCGATCAGCCCTGACCCGGGCCTTCGAGCGGGGCATTGCCCTGCCGGCCTCGGTCTTTGCCCTGAATATCCAGGGCACCACCGTGGAGGAAACCGGGCTGGGCATGGAGATCGGCGATGCCGACCGCATCTGCCTGCCGATCCCCGGCACTCTGTGCCTGGAGCCCTGGCAGAAGCGCCCCACTGGTCAACTGCTGATGACCATGTACGAGCTGGACCGGCAGACGCCGTTCTTTGCCGACCCGCGTTATGTGCTGCAGCGGGTCATGGAGCGTTTCAGCGAGCTGGGCCTCAAGCCGGTTTCCGCCTTCGAGCTGGAGTTCTTCCTGATCGACCAGGAGAACATCACCGGACGGCCTCAGCCGCCGCGTTCGCCGATCTCCGGCAAGCGCCCCAACTCGGTTCAGGTCTACTCCATGGATGACCTGGACGAATACGCCGAATTTCTCGAGGACGTCATCGAAGCTGCCCACGAGCAGGGCATCCCCGCTGACGCCATCGTCGCCGAATCGGCCCCCGGCCAGTTCGAGGTCAACCTTCACCACGTGGATGATCCGGTCAAGGCCTGTGACTACAGCGTGCTGCTCAAGCGGGTGATCAAGAGCGTGGCCTACGACCATGAAATGGACACCACCTTCATGGCCAAGCCCTACCATGATCAGGCCGGTAACGGCATGCACGTGCATATCAGCCTGGAGAAGGACGGGGTAAATACCTTCTCTCCGGATGCCGACGGCAAGCTGTCGGACAACCTGCGCTGGGCCATTGGCGGGCTGCTGCAAACCCTGCCGCAGTACATGGCCTTCCTGTGCCCCAACGTCAACTCCTACCGCCGTTTCAGCCCCAATTTCTATGTACCCTGTTCGCCGACCTGGGGCATAGATAACCGCACGGTAGCGGTGCGTATCCCCGGCGGTGATCCGGAAAACATGCGTATCGAACACCGCCTCGGCGGCGCCGACGCCAACCCCTATCTGCTGATGGCGGCGCTGCTGTCAGCCATCCACTACGGCATCAGCAACCGCATCGAGCCGCCGGAGATGACCGAAGGCAACGCCTACGAACAGCACGAACCGTCCCTGCCCACCAACCTGCGCGACGCCCTGCGCGAGCTGGAAGCCTCCGAGGTGATGAAGGACTACATCGGCGAGGAGTACCTGGACGTCTTCGTGCTGTGCAAGGAAAACGAGCTGGAGGAGTTCGAGCGCACCATCTCCGATCTGGAGTACATGTGGTATCTGCATACGGTATGACCTCGGGGCGTAGCACCCCCGCGCTACGTCGAGAAGGTTCCCTGGGAGTATCGAGCACCTGCTCGACACCAACTGCCCCTGAGGGTCACCCTCCGCCATGCCCCTGACCCACTCCTGGTACCGCGCCAGTACCGATACCCCCGCCTATCCCACCCTGAATGGCCCGCAGCAGGCCGATGTCTGCGTGATCGGTGGCGGCTACACCGGTCTGTCCGCTGCGCTGGAGCTGGCCGAGGCTGGGCGCCGGGTCATATTGCTGGAGGCCGAGCAACCGGGCTGGGGTTGTTCCGGGCGCAATGGCGGGCAGATCAATCCGGGGCTGGCCTGTGACCATGGGCTGCTGGAGCGACAGTTGGGTAAGGACGATGCGCTGCGGCTCTGGCAATTGTCCCTTGCCGGGGTGCAGCTGATCCATGCCCGGTCGGCCCGTTATGCGATTGATTGCGATCTGGCCTCCGGCATTCTGCTGGTCGCCAATCGGCCACGCCAGGTGCCGGAATTGCGGGCCTGGCAGCGGCAGCTGGAAAGGCTCGGCTATGACCAGTTGAGCTTCCATGACCGGGCCGAGCTGGGCCAGTTGCTGCGGGCCGACTATCAGGCCGGGGTGCTGGATGGCGGGGGTGGCAGTCTGCATCCGTTGAAATATGCGCTGGGTCTGGCCCGGGCGGCGACCCAGGCCGGTGCGCTGATCCATGGCCAGTCACGGGTAACGTCAATCAGTCAGGATGCCACCGGCGTTACCGTCACTACTGCCGGGGGACAGGTGCGGGCCGATCAACTGATCATCGGCGGCAATGCCTACAGCGGCGGCCTGCTGCCCTGGCAGCACCGGCGCTTCATGCCGATTGGCAGTTATATAGGTGCCACCCATCCACTGGGCGAGCTGGCCGGGCAGCTCATCCCGTCCCGGGCGGCGGTCTGCGACATGAACAATCTGATCGACTACTACCGGCTGACCCCGGACCAGCGCCTGCTGTTTGGTGGACGGGCTACTGCCGGTGCGGCCCGGCTGGATCGGCTGCGGACAACCATGCGCCAGCGCATGGCCGGGGTATTTCCCGAACTGGCCGGGGAGGACTTCGAGTATCTGTGGGGTGGTCAGGTGGCGATGACCGCCTGCCGTGCGCCGCAGTTCGGTCGAATCGGCAGCCGGGTGCTCTATGCCCAGGGGTATTCCGGACAGGGTGTGGCGCTGGCCGGGCTGGCGGGCAAGCTGATGGCCGAAGCCGTTATCGGCCGCAGCGAAGGCTTCGATCTGTTTGCCCGGCTGCGGCACCGACCGGTACCGCCCGGCACGGCGCTGCAGACAGCGATCCGTGCGCTGGCGCTGGGCTGGTACGCACTGCTCGACCGGCGGGGCTGAACAAGAACAGCAGCTCAGCTTTCGTTGGTGGCGGCTTCGGCGGCGCTATTGCGGCGGCTGCGAGTCGCCAGCCAGCACAGGATGGAACCGGCGCAGACCATGACTGCCCCTTGCCAGAAGGCCAGCGACAGGCTGGTCTGCAGCACCAGAGCCGCCAGTGCTGCGGACAATACCGGAATGAAATAGGAGGCCCCCGCCAGCACGGTCATGTTGCCGTAGAGAATGCCGACGTTCCACGCCGCATAGCCGAAGCCCATGGCCGCTGCCGCCAGCAGCAGATAGACCAGTGCGGTGAGGTTGAAGTGCATGGGCTCGCCACCGAACAGCAGGAACTTGGCCCACAGCGCCACGGCGGTCAGGGCGAAGAACAGGGTGATGCCATTATTGCCTTCGGAAATCCGCGCGGTGACCGTGCAGTAGGCGGCCCAGATCAGCGCGCCGGTGAAGGCCAGGCCGTAGCTCAGGGGGTTGTCCTGCACGTTGGCCAGCATGCTCGGCAGATGCAGTCCTTCATCACCGCCCAGCACCCAGCAGATACCCAGAACGGCCAGCACAAAACCGGGCAGCAGGATCAGCCAGTTGGCCCGTTGCCGATTGAACAGGATGGCCGAGACCATGACGAAGGCCGGCCACAGGTAATTGACCATGCCCACCTCGATGGCCTGGCGGCTGCTGTTGGCATAGCCGATGGACAGCGACAGACACAGCTCGTAGGCAACGAACAGCAGGCTGCCCCAGAACAGGTAACGCCGGGGAAATTGCCGAACCCGGGTGCGACCTACGGAAAACAACAGGAAAACCGCCGCCACGCTGTAGATCATGGCCGCGCCACCGGTTGCGCCCAGACTCTCGCTCACACCGCGGATGAGGCCCACAATCGAGCTCCATAACAGGATGGCGATCAGGCCGATAAGGGTGGCATGCTTGCTGCTCATGGTGCTCCGGAGTGGCTGGCAGGGGGCCGGCAGCATGGCCAGCCGCATGGGGGAGTGTCAAACTCGGCGTATTGTGCAGCCAACCTTAATCGACTCGGGAGGCAGAAGTCATCACCAACAGCTCTTCAGCAAACGGCTCGCCGGGCTGGTGGCAGCGCCTGCGCCACTGGCGCGAGGAGCGTCAGCTGCGCCGGTTCCGGGTCGGCCCCGGGGACTGGCAGGCGGCGCTGGGCGATTGGGCGGTGTATCAGGCTTACGTTCCGCAGCAACAGCAGCGCATCCAGCAACTGGCGCTGCGCCTGCTGCTGCGCAAGCATCTGGTCGCGGTGCAGGGCGCCGAGCTGGACGACCGCCTGCGCCTGCGCATCGCCGGCATGGCGGTGG
>LSQX01043714.1_pt1 | contig 13274 bp, 10 predicted proteins | sample 654561 | NCBI WGS metagenome assembly LSQX01 (sample SAMN04489861, study PRJNA283612) | anaerobic digester metagenome | isolation source: 4 biogas reactors fed with cattle manure at either 37C or 55C with and... | place: Denmark: Kongens Lyngby | collected 2014 | reverse complement strand
CGTTGGGCGTATGCATACGCACTGGTGCTGCTTAGCTTCTTGACCACTGCCATCATCCCCACAGTGGCTCTGGCCGGGCCGATGGTACAGATCGTACAGCCCACGCAAGGGCAGACCGTCACCGGTGTGATCTGGATCGATGTCAGCTACTCGACCGACACCGATGCCCCCATAGCCACACTGGAGCTGTACATCAACGATCAACTGGCGCGCCGCTCGAATCTTGCCTCCCCCGAGAAGGCCGGCACCAGATCGTTCCAGTGGGACTTCAGTACCGCGGCAGCCAGTACACACACGATTTCTGCCAAAGCGATTGACACCGAAGGCGCCGCTGGCATGGCCACGATCGCCGTTGCGGTGCGCCGCGCCGAAGCGGTGGCACGCCCCGGGACGCACGACACCATCCCCCCCACCATCAACATCTACTACCCTGCACACGGGGCGAAGGTTTCTGACACTGTTGAAATCCAGGCCGAAGCTCGCGATGACGTGGGTGTAGAAGCCGTCTACTTCTATATAGATGGCCGCCTGCACAAGATGATCTACAACAACCCGCCATACTATGCTCACTGGGACACCACCCGTGAGACAGATGGCAATCACGTGCTGGAAGCCGTCGCTGTGGACGCCGCCGGAAACGAAGGCAAATCCGCACAGGTGACCGTGATCGTAGAGAACCATAGCATGACGCGCATGGAGCTCCCCGATAGCAGTGATAGCAGTCTGCAGCCAATGGCCGCCGCTGAAATGCCAATCGCTGCCGCACCTGAACTGATCCAGCCTGAAGCCACGGCCCCGACACCCGTGGTGCCCGCCACACAGGCCCAATCCGAGATACCCGCCCCGCCAATGCTGCCCGAGCCGCCAGCTATCGCGGCACAGCCTGAGATTCTCACAGCTCCTGGGGCTGAGCCCACCACCGTAGCTGTCGAGCCGCGCAGCACTGCATCGTCCGCCGTAGCACCTGCGACACCGGCCCAGGTTGCCGTCTCTTCAAGTTCCGGTCTGGGCGGTCAATTCTTCGCACTGGCCCCAACTGCCGCAGGTGTGTCGGGTGATATCAGCTCGCCCAGAGCAACCAGCCCTGCACGAAGCACGTCCAGAGCTACCCACACTATGGGTCACACAGTGATGCCCAGCCAATCTGTCGGGCCATCCGCTCCCGCTCACGGAACCCTGGCGGTAGACCGGAAAAACACCGAGACCCGGCCGGCGCTTGCGCTCGCGGCATTCAGTGCCGCCACAGTGGACCGGGCAGCCGTCACAGCCCCGTATGCTACCGACAGCCTGCAAGTTGCGTATGCCGATACCGCTGCCGGTACTCTCGCTCCGAGAACCTCGATACCTCAGGTCACAGCCTTGCCCCAGGACGCGCTGCCTGCTGCAGCGGCACTGGACGCCAGCATACCTGAGTTGCGCCTTGTCACTCATGTTGCTCCCGCTGCTACAACTCCTGCCCAACTGCTGCCGCAGCGAACCAGTGGCATCGGCAGTGCTGCATATATGCAAGAAATCGAACCCGCCATATCTGCAAGCGAGGCATCATCCCGCCCGGCATCCGGTGCACTTGCGCTGGCACCGCGCACTTCGGCGCCTACCGCAAGCCGGCCTGCGGTGCCAGAACTGGCTCCTGCTGTGGCCAAGTCGCCGGTTCAGGACATATCCATCGTCTTCGACGGCACAGTGCTGGATCTGCGGGCCGCCCCTGAGACTATAGACGGCATCGCCACCGGCCCACTGCGCGAACTGTTCGAGCGCTCTGATGGGGTGCTGTACTGGTTCCCCGCCACCAAGGAAGTGCGCGCCATCGGCGACGGTGTGGACCTTCATCTGAACATCGGTGACCCGACCGTCCAGGTCAACGGTGTAGCACAACAGATGTCTCTCGCTCCGTATATCAAGCAGGGCCGCACCATGCTGCCGCTGCAATTCATCGCCGACATGATGGATCTGTCCATCACCTATGAACCGGACACTAAACAAATCGTCATAAGTAGCAACTCTTTCTGAACGGCACATAGCCCGTACAGTCCAGAGTTGTGACTGGCAACCTCAAAAGTGCCTCTGCACTTTTGAGGTTGTTTTGTGCTTCGTCACATCACCACCTGCGCTGACAGGTGAAGCCAACTATCAGCACCAGTAAATAAGTGAACCTGAGAGAGAAAAGCCTGACCCGAACCATATAGTCCAGCTTCACTCCGGAAGCAATCCGGCGCATGGCAAGCAGTCATGCTATGCGACCTGTGTGCAGCGGATGACCCGCGCAATTGTGGAGGTTTTTCGAGTATGCTACTGCCCAATCAGTCTGTAAATCATCACGGCCACCTGGTCGTCGGCGGATGTGACACCGTCGAGTTGGCACGGGAGTACGGTACTCCGCTATATGTGCTCGATGAGCAGGTAATCCGTGAGAAGTGCCGCGAGTACCTGGATGCGTTCGGTCGGCGTCTGCCTCAGGCAGAAGTCGCGTATGCCTCCAAGGCGCTGATGACCAAGGCCATCTGCCGCATCATGGATCAGGAGGGCATGTCTATGGATGTGGCCTCTGAGGGCGAGCTGTATACTGCCCTGCAGGCAGGCTTTCCAGCCGAGCGGATCAAATTGCATGGCAACTTCAAGAAAACGGAGCTTCTGCGGACTGCACTGGAGCAAAACGTCGGTCGCATCGTCGCTGATAGCCTGCCTGAACTGCAGCAGATATCGGAAATCGCAGTTGCACTGGGTGTCGAGGCCGATGTCCTCATCCGCGTGACGCCCGGCGTCAAGGCCGATACTCATGAGCGGATTCGCACCGGTCAGGAAGACACCAAATTCGGCGTCAGCCTGGCCTCGAGCGCTGCTATGGAAGCAACCCGACTTGCCCTGGAGCTGCCGCACGTCAACCTGCATGGCTTCCACTGCCATATCGGCTCCCAGCTCCTGTACACCGACGGCTTCGGCCTGGCTGCCCACATAGTCATGGATTTCATCGCTTCGGTACGCGCGGAAACCGGCTATGTGGCTGAGCAGTTCGATATCGGTGGCGGTCTGGGCATCCGCTACTGCACCGACGATGTCCCGCCTTCAGTGGACCGTCTGGCAGAAGAGATCGCCATTGCGCTTGCCGAGAGTGCCCAGCAACATGAGATCCCGATGCCGCAGTTGATAGTCGAGCCCGGGCGATCGATCGTGGGAGAGGCCGGGGTGACGCTATATACCATCGGTGTGGTCAAGGAGATACCCGACCTGCGCACATATGTGTCGGTTGATGGCGGCATGTCGGACAATCCGCGCCCCCTACTGTACGACGCCGAGTACGAGGTGCTGGTAGCCAACCGTGCTGACGCCCATCCCAGCCATATCGTACGTATATCCGGCGCACACTGTGAGACAGATACACTCGTCGCCGAAGTAGCAGTAGCAGATCCGCAGCCCGGGGATATATTGGCCGTCCAGAGCACCGGAGCATACAGCTATTCCATGGCGTCCAACTACAACCGCTTCACCAGACCGGCAATGGTGATGGTAAACGACGGGCACGCGGAGCTGATTGTGCGCAGAGAAACCCTCGAAGACCTGGTGCGCTGCGATATGGTGCCCACACGGCTGGCCTGAGCCATCACAGGACTGCCACAGTGGGCCAAAAGTGGAGCACCAGAGGGTGAGAGACCGGCAGCGCCATGTGCAAGAGGAGGCACGTACAGCCATATCGTCCGCATATTTGGCGTGTACTGTGAGACTGATACACTTGTCATCGAAGTAGCAGTAGCAGATCCGCAGCCCGGGGATATACTGGCCGTCCAGAGCACCGGAGCATACAGCTACTCCATGGCATCCAACTACAACCGCTTCACCAGACCGGCAATGGTGATGGTAAACGACGGACACGCAGAGCTGATCGTGCGCAGAGAAACCCTCGAAGACCTGGTGCGCTGCGATATGGTGCCCACACGGCTGGCCTGAGCCATCGCAAGGCTGCCACAGTGGGCCAAAAGTGGAGCACCAGAGAGTGAGAGACCGGCGGCGCATGTGCAAGAGAGGACACGTACAGCCATATCGTCCGCATATCTGGCGCACACTGTGAGACCGATACACTCGTCGCCGAAATAGCAGTAGCAGATCCGCAGCCCGGGGATATACTGGCCGTCCAGAGCACCGGAGCATACAGCTACTCCATGGCATCCAACTACAACCGCTTCACCAGACCGGCAATGGTGATGGTAAACGACGGACACGCAGATCTGATCGTGCGCAGAGAAACCCTCGAGGACCTGGTGCGCTGCGATATGGTGCCCACACGGCTGGCCTGAGCGATGCAGTGCGCCCTCCGTGGGCGGGCGATGTGCCAGATGGCATGGAGTAGTGCGGATCGTCTGAGGTGAGGCACGTGCAACCATGAAGCTTCCCATCGCACAGCACCTGACACCTGACCTGCTCAGTCGCCTCCGGCATCTGGGGCAACTGGGCAAGCGCCTCGGTGCCCACGTCTATCTGGTCGGAGGCCCAGTGCGTGACCTGCTGCTGGGCCGTGACCTGCTGGACATAGACCTGGCTATCGAGGGTGATGCCATGTCATATGCCCGGCACCTGGCTGAAACAGAGGGCGGCGAGGTCACAAAGTACCCTGAATTCGGTGGCGCCACAGTCACCCTGTCGGACTGCAAGCGAGTTGACATCACGGCCACCCGCTGCGAGACATACGTCCGGCCCGGCGCACTGCCACAGGTGGCACCCGCAGACATCCTGCATGACCTGGCCAGGCGAGACTTCAGCATCAACGCCATGGCTCTGTCACTGCATCCGGATAGCTTCTCTGAAGTGATAGACCCCTATGACGGCCAACTGCATCTGCAGCAGAAGCGGCTTCAAGCCCTGCATGAGCGTAGCTTTCTCGATGACCCCACACGCATCCTGCGCGCCGCGAGGTTTTGCGCCCGCCTGCAACTCACAGCAGAGCAGAACACCACCTCGTGGATACAGGAAGCGCTGCAGAGCGGGGCACTCAGTACTGTCTCAGCCCAGCGCTTGCTGGTGGAGCTGCGCTACATGCTGGCAGAGACGACCAGCGCCGCCGCTGTGCGGCTACTGCACGCCTGGGGAGCGCTGGAGCATCTGGGGCTGGGCCATGTCGATGATGACGAAGTGGCCGGCCGTCTGCTGCAACTTGAACGGGTGCATGACGCCGAAATCGCACTGGAGCTCAAGACTGACCCGATCGCACGCTTCTGTGCATCGCTGGGCCTGCTGCTGTCTCCAGAGCGACTCGCTACATGGCTCCAGCAGTGGCCGCTAACCGCTGCTGAGCTCGACGGCGCCCGCGAGGCGTCGCGACTGGCCCACTGTCCGCCTGCCTCACTCTTTTCAACATCGACGGAAAGTAGTACACTATATCAAGAGTTGCACCGGCTGCCTGATGCCGCGTTGCTGGCAGGATGGGTCACCGCTGAAGACGCCGGACGCAGCAATCTCGAGCGCTTCTCCACTCAACTGGCAGCCACAGTGTCCGATATAAACGGTCAGGATCTGCTGGCGCTAGGATATCGGCCCGGTCCACTTTTCAGGGCTGCGCTATGGGCTGCACTGGCGGCGAAACTGGATGAGAAGGCCGATCGCGACCGGCAGCTTCAGGTAGCGCTGGCTACCATGAGAACAGGCCCGCCGCCCGGCTGACCTCAGGCATAGCCGCAGTAAGTCGCACGCCGATGCACTTACCGCACTGTAGCGTGCGGCAGTCCGACTGTCGGGGGCAGATGGCGTCCGGATGGCCAGGCCTCCTGTGATATATAAGAGGAAAGGATTGGCTGGCCCGGTGTCGGTTGAGACAGCGGGGCGGTCGTATCAATGCTACTTGCTTATCTCGAAGGAGGAGCTGACGCAGGTCAGCTTGTGGCATGGATTGTGGCCGTCACACTGGCCATCACCGTGCATGAGTATGCCCATGCTCGACGAGCTCTGGCCGCCGGTGACCATACACCGCTTGAGTCCGGGCGCGTCACCCTGAACCCTCTTGCCCACTACGATCCCGTCGGCACAACCTTTTTCCTGCTGGCCGGTTTCGGATGGGCCAAGCCGGTTCCGGTCAACCCGGCTGCCTTCCGCAATCGCCGCTGGGATTCGCTGTGGGTAGCGCTATGGGGGCCACTTAGCAACCTGATTCTGGCGGCAGTGCTGGGAGTAGTGCTCAGGCTGGGTGTGACCGGCGTATATACTGACGCCGTGGCATTTCTGGTCCTGGCCAACCTGGCGCTTGCCGTGTTCAATCTGATCCCCATCGGCCCCCTGGACGGTGCGCATATCCTGGAGGCTATTTTGCCATCCAAGCAGAGACACAAGCTGCAGCTTTTCTATGCACGATACGGGCAAATCATGGTCATGGCCGCCATTTTCGCCCTGTTTGTGCCGCCATTTTCACACATCACACGGCTGGCGCTGATGCTGCCGATCCGGTTGCTGTTCGGGTTGCTGACTGGAGCGTCTGGAATCTGAGCCACGCCAGTCGTCTCATGGAGATTTTCACCGATGCGTGACATGAAGGCCGTCGTCTTATGCGCCGGAGCTGGTACACGTCTCAGACCGCTGACCTTCTCTCGCCCCAAGCACCTGCTACCGGTGGCCGGTAGACCGCTGTTAGGCATAGCGCTCGACACCATCATCGCCGCCGGTATCAAGCAGATCGCCCTGGTAGTCGGCCATCAGGCCGAAGCTGTGCAAGGCTTCGTCGGCGACGGATCCGCCTGGGGTGCAGAGGTCAGCTACGTCACTCAAGAGCAGCCTCTGGGGCTCGGTCATGCAGTCAACTGTGCTCGCGAGTACGTCGGAGACTGTCCTTTCGTGGTATTTCTTGGCGACAACCTGCTCGAGGCCGGCATCGGCGACTTCGTCGCCAGCTTCCGCGCCGATGAGCCTGAAGCAGCTCTGATGGTGCGCCCGGTTGACGATCCGCGACAGTATGGGGTGGCTGAAATCCGCGCGGACGGCAACGTCGAGAGGGTAGTCGAAAAGCCTGCTGAGCCTAAGACAAACCTGGCCATAGTCGGGGTATATGCCTTCAACAGCTCTATATTTGAGGCGATAGACAACATCCAGCCATCTGCTCGTGGCGAGTACGAGATAACCGACGCCATCCAGTGGCTGGTAGACAGTGGCCGGCCGGTCTCGACGACCGTACTCGAGGGCTTCTGGGAAGACACCGGGGCTCCGGATGCACTGCTGCGGGCCAACCGGCTGTATCTGGACCGCCAGCAGCATCGCATCGAGGGCACCATCAACGGCGTGTCCGAGGCCAACGGGATGCTGCAGATCGGCACCGGCACGCGTGTCTATGACTGTCGCATCATCGGGCCGTGCTTCATCGGCGACAACTGTGTTCTGCACGACGCAGTCATCGGCCCGCACGTATCGCTCGGTGACGGCTGCCAGGTGCGCAACAGCGCCATCGAGGATGCCATCATCCAGGACAGTTGCCGCATCGAAGACCTGCCTGCCGGGCTGAAGCGCTCGGTGCTGGGCGAGCAGGTGGTGGTCATCGGTGATGCGCAGGGCAACTCTCCTCTGCACCTGATCCTCGGCGACATGGCGCGCATACGGGTGATATAGATAGCTCTATCGGCGCTGGCAGAACGCTACGGAATGCCTGAGGAGCAGCTCAGTCTGTTCAGCGGCTTCGAGGTGAGTATCACTATCTTCGATGGGCCGCTGGACCTGCTGCTGCATCTGGTACGGCGCGAAAAGGTGGACATCTCCGAAGTCGCGCTATCACAGGTGACCGCCCAATATCTGGAGTATCTCGACACCCTGCAGGCCCTGAACGTGGATCTGTCCGCTGAGTTCGTGGTGGTCGCCTGTCAGCTCCTATACCTGAAATCGTGCAGCCTGCTGCCTCGACCGATCGACGATGAACCAGAGGATGACCTGGAGCTAGACCCACAGGTGGAGCTGGCCCGCAGGCTCGAGGAGTACCAGACCTACCGAGAAGCTGCGGACACTCTGGAGCAGGCCCGACAGCTCCGCCAGCGCATCTATCTGCGCTCCACCAGTGAAGAGCAGATCGGCAGCGGCTTCGTGCAGTTGAGCGAAGTGTCTGTCTTCGATATGATAGCTGCGGTCAGTGAGCTGCTCAAACGCTCCGAAGGGCCACCGCCCAGGCTAGTGCGCCGACGTGAAGTGACCGTAGGTCAGCGATTGCCGGAGATCCTCACCGAGCTCCATGTAGCCGGCGGGGAGGGGCTGCTGTTCACGCGACTGGTGGATATGCCCACCTCCCGCGTCTACATCATCGTCACCTTCCTGGCCATACTGGAGCTAATCCGCCGCCGAAGAGTGCGTGTGTCGGCAGTCGAGCAGGAGAGCAACTTCCGCGTCTGGCTACTGCGCTGACGGGCGACCGGCCGGGGAGTGCCGACTTCAGCACTGACAGTCTGCGGGCGTGCCGCGACCACCTGTGTAGACAGTTCTGGTGAGGAAGCGCATCGGTAGCAACAGCCGCCAGTCACACCGAGCAGCGCCAGGCATACCGAGCAGTAGCCGGGCACACCGGACGGCAGCCGGTTGCCACATGCAGTAGGCGGCTGCAGCGACGACTACTCGGCGATGCCGAGACACATACAGATGGCGGCTAGTAGCCCTGAGCATGATGCGATCGAACCACCCGAGGCGTACCGGATGAAGTCAGATCAGCTCGTAAACACACTCGAATGCCTGCTGTTTGTCAGCGACGAGCCGCTGGAGCCCAGAAGGCTGTCGGATATCCTGCAAGTCAAGCCCGAGCAGGTGGCTGAACTGGTCGAACAGTTGGGCCGCAAGCTCGAAGGCCACGGCCTGCATGTCGTGCATCTGGCCGGCGGCTATAGCCTGGCAACCCGCCCTGAACACGCTGAAGCCGTCCAGCAGCTACTGCAGCCCGACCCGCAACGGCTCTCCCGCCAGGCGCTGGAAGTGCTGGCTATCGTGGCATACCGCCAGCCGATAACCCGGCCCGAACTCGACGCACTGCGAGGCGTCAACTCCAGTGGAGTGGTCAACTCGCTCATCGAGCGCGACCTGCTGCGTATCACCGGACGTGCCAACGTACCCGGTCGCCCCTTCCTGCTGGCCACCACCAACTTCTTCCTGTCGCTTTTCGGGCTAAAAGACCTCAGCGATCTGCCTGAAATTGACCTACCGCTTCCAGATGCACGTCCCGAGAATGCCCCACTGCCCGAAGCTGCCGCACTGGCCGATGCACAACAGTCTGAGGATGAAGAGAAATCACCAGCCGAATCAACACCACAAAAGCACTGATCACAGCACTACTGTGTCTGGCCTTCTGCAGCACGCTGCTGCAGGCCCAGATGCTGCCTGACGCCTCCGACTCCGGCGAGCAGCCTGTAGCTGCTGCACCGCTGCCCTCCGATGGCCAGCCGATGCTGACCGCTCAGGCAGCAATCCTGATCGATGCCGAGACCGGCCTGACGCTATGGGAGCGCAACTCGACTGAGCGCAACTTCCCTGCCAGCACCACCAAGATGATGACCGCTCTGCTGTGCGCTGAAAAGCTGGACCCCAACCAGGTGGTGATCGTCAGCGAACGGGCGGCGAAAATCGGCGAGTCGAGCATGAACCTGGAGACGGGCGAGAAGCTGCGGGTGCATGACCTGCTTCTGGGGCTGCTGCTGAACTCGGCAAACGATGGAGCAGTCGCGATAGCCGAAGCGGTGGCCGGTGACCACGACAGCTTCATCGCCATGATGAACCGACGAGCCGCGCAGATGGGGATGACAGGCACGCACTTCGAAAACCCGCATGGTCTGCACAGTGAAAAGCACTACTCAACCGCCCGCGATCTGGCTGTGCTCGGCCGGGCGGTGATGGCCGTGCCGCTGCTGGCCAGGATAACCGCTACCAAGGAAGCGGTCATCCCATGGCCAGGCAAACCGTGGGACCGTACACTGAAAAACAGCAACCGCCTGCTGGGACGCTGGGACGCCGCCGATGGGGTCAAGACCGGCTACACCCGACATGCCGGACGATGTCTGGTTGCTTCAGCCACTGAGGACGGCTGGCGGCTCATCGCAGTCTGCCTGAGCTGCAAGGATGCCTGGACTGACGCACAGACTCTACTGGAGTGGGGATATGCCAACCACCGGCGTACGAGCATCGTCAGCCCGGGGCCGGTACCATACGCCTGCCCGGTGGAGAAGGGGCGACATGATAGCGTCTCTGTGATCGCTGACGGCCAGTTGATACTACCAGTTCGGTTGGATGAAGCCCCACCAACTCCTGACCCACAGTTTGAGGCCATAGAAGCCCCGGTAAGCCAGGGACAGGTCGTGGGGCGTCTCTGCGTCAGCCACATGGGCGCGGAGTATGAAGTGCCTCTCGTGGCTGATGAGGAAGTGCGCAAGAGTCTATGGGCCACAATCGCAGACAGCGGGATGATGGGCAATCTGATGCTGTTGCTGGCGGTCTTCTCTGCAGGAGTGCTATTTCATGGAGCGGCTACAAAAGTTGCTATCGCACGCAGGCATCGCCTCGCGCAGACACGCCGAAAAGCTCATAGTCGAGGGCCGCGTGAGCGTGAATGGCACGACGGTTACTGAACTGGGCACAAAAGCCGACCCCGCCGCTGATGTCATCGCGGTGGATGGCAAACGCGTACGGTTCAGCTCACAACGCCACTATCTGCTGCTGAACAAGCCTCCCGGCTTGCTCTGTACACGCCACGATCCACAGGGGCGGCCTACTGTGATGGACCTGCTGCCCACACGCCTGCACTCCCACGTCTATCCGGTCGGACGGCTGGACATGAATACCGAGGGGCTGCTGCTGCTGACCGACGACGGCGAGCTGGCTCATGCGCTGATGCACCCCAGCTACGAAATCCCCCGCACCTACCATGCCACCGTGCGCGGTCACGTGACCGCGCAAACTCTCAGGCGACTCGAGGCAGGAGTGGAGCTCGAGGACGGCCTGTCGCGTGCCGACGAGGCGCAAATCGTCGAGCATATGCCTGATGCCACTGTCGTGCAAGTGACGCTGCATCGGGGCCGCAAACGTGAGGTCAGGCGCATGTGTGAGGCGGTGGGCCATCCGGTACTGGCGCTCAGGCGCATCTCCATGGGGCCGTTGACACTGGGCACTCTGGCGCCGGGCAAGTGGCGTGAGCTGTCACACCGACAGGTGGAGGCCCTGTACCGAGCCGTAGGGCTGCGCAGGGGTGGAGTAGATGGCCGATAGCCGCCGCTGTAGCAGCCTGGTGTGGGCATCCGCCGGGCTGGGGTCCGCGTTGACCGTGGCCGCCTGTGTGCTGCTCAGGCTCGGCATGCTGCCGCTAGGCATCGTAGGGCAGTGGATATGGCCGCTTCGCCAGTACTCACTGGCTATCCAGCCCACGACTGCCGCAGGATTTGCGATCGCTGTCGGCGCTGCCGTGTATGTACTGCATCTGGTAGTGCCGCACCGCACGCCCAAACGAGACCAGTTGCTCATAGGGCTGCTGCTCTGCTGCCTGACTGCCTTCGGGCTCATGGCAGGACTGTTTCTGGCCGAACCGCATCCGTTTGTGCGCGCCGCCCAGGCCTCATGCGCCACCCATGCCCTGCCGTACTACGAGCAGGCGATGAGCAGCTCAAGTGTCGGAGAGCTACTGCGAGGCTACGGAGACTTCGCCCACCGCCAGTCGCTGCCCGACCGACTGCGCACCCACCCACCCGGCCAGGTGGTGTACTTCTACTATGCCCGACTGGCACTGTTCAGCTCTCCTGCACTTGTCCGCATCGGAGGAGAGCTGCTCCGCGCCGAGGGTATCACCCCCGACCAGGCCACCGCCCTGCTGACTGGCTACACGACCCGACCGCTCACCGGTGACGATGTGGTGGTCGGTTTGCTCAGCGCCCTGATCCTGACGCTCAGCGGGTGCGCCATCCCCGCTTTGCTGGCGATAGTAGCCCGAAGTCTGGCTGACATACGAACTGCGCTACTGGCGGCACTGCTCTCGGCCACGATACCCTCCGTGCTGCTGTTCGTGCCCAGCATAGACGGCCTCGGAGTGGTGCTGGGCCTGTCGGCACTGGCGAGCTATCTGTGGGCGGTGCGGCGGGGCAGCCGAGCACTGGCGGCGCTTTCAGGCCTGCTGTGGGTCGCTACCTTTTTCTGGAGCATCGGACTGCTGTTTTTGGCTCTCCCTGCCGCCGGAGTGCTGTGGTACCGTGTGAGGTCACCGCAGACAGCTTGCCTGGCATCTGGAGCGCAAGACGCGTCGGGGTGGGGCCCAGATGATGACGGCAGTTTGCTGCCCTCCCGAAACAGCCCGCGACGCGCGATAGCTATCACCGTCGGCGTGCTGCTGGTGTTCGTGGCCAGCCTGACGGTACTGTACATGGCCAGTGGCTACAACGCTGCCGCAAACGTGGCCGAGATCATGCGCGTACAGAGCCATATCATGGGCGAAGCGGGACGTGACCGGCTCACATGGCTGGTCATGAACATCTACGAGTTCGCTCTGTTCATGGGGCCGATGCTGCTCGTCACCTCGCTGGCCGGACTGGGCTGCGCGTTGAGCAGGAGACGTCAGGCGACTGATGGAGACCGTGCGACCGACGGGGTGACCGATGAGGTGGCAGGCGGCGCGACGGACCGTGCGCCTTCCGGCCGCATACTCGGCTACTTCGGTGCAGGGCTGCTGCTTGCTTTTGCACTGCTGGACATCTCAGGCAGCACGCGCGGCGAAGTCGGTCGCATCTGGGTCTTCCTCATGCCGCTTTTCGCACTGTTTTCCGCCGATGCCACGCGCCATCTGCCACGCCGCTGGTGGCCCGCCTACATCGTGCCCATAGTGGTAGCTCAGGCGGTGTATGCCTACTGCCTGCTGGCCACTATCGTCCCCGTCCAGCCCTACTAACGGTAGCGCCACACTGACAGGACATGGTCCACTATGCACAACTGACTTCTGCGGCTGGATAGATGCTGGCCACGATCGTCCACCCAGCCCTACTGGCGATAGCATGACAGTCACAGTCCGCTTCCGCCCTACGCACCTGATCTCTGTGGCTTCGGCAGAAGCAGGCGGCTACAATCGGATCGCGGCAGCCCGATGTGCCGCATCTCCTGGCACCGGTATGCAGTCTCCGCTGGCCCCGATGCTCATCTCTCGTCAGGCAGGTAGCCATCGGCGTGTCGGAGAACTCTACGGAAGTCACAGTCTGTCGCAGAGGTGATCCCGTGTACGATCCCACAGACAAGACCACAGTGACCATGCAGGACATGATCGATGGCCTTCGCCGTATCGGTCTACAGGAAGGTGACCTGGTGCAGGTGCA
>LSQX01217805.1_pt1 | contig 13277 bp, 11 predicted proteins | sample 654561 | NCBI WGS metagenome assembly LSQX01 (sample SAMN04489861, study PRJNA283612) | anaerobic digester metagenome | isolation source: 4 biogas reactors fed with cattle manure at either 37C or 55C with and... | place: Denmark: Kongens Lyngby | collected 2014 | reverse complement strand
TATCTCCTGCGCCGGTTACACGTACGCCTCGGACTACTCCGACCTCCCCGAGGGGCAGGACTACGTCAACGTTGGCAACGTCGTTGGGTACACACACTGCAGTGCAACCATCAAGACCGAGAACGAAGACGCCGTGATCTTCAGTGATTTGTCTTGTAACACGGACGGGCTGCACGACGGGTGCATCAAAGGCGTGGGGGGCGGAACCGCCATCGCCAACAGCCGAAACGGAACTGGTGACTTCTATTATCCCGGTTTCTACACGGGCCTTTTCACATACGCGCCGCCGGTAACGGTGACCTACGACGGGCGAATCAGCCAGTTCGGCGTTGACGCCCCGGATTGGGCGCGACTCAAGGATATCTACTACACCTCCATACAGACCTACGGCGACCCGCCGCAGATCGCGCAACCCTACAAGGAGTTCATCACCTTTCCGGCAGACAACGGCACCATCGTCGCGCCGTGTCAGTCCTGGAGCAACGGCTACAAGACCGCGGGCAACCTCCTCGGCGGCATCTCCTTCATCGTGGACCGCGAATGGGCGGCGGAGCAGAAGCCGCCGCTACCCGAGGATGACATCTACGTGCCGATCCGGGGATGCCCAGCGAAGGTCCATCCCAGCGAGCGCGGGTGGTATAACCCGGTGCGTATCACCCTGGTTGAACAGGACGTGAACCGCCCCGACAACGTGAAGCGGAGCGACTGGAAGCCCCGCGCTGGTGACGAAGAGAAGTTCGAGGTCAAGGAGGGCGCAACGACCGTCATCAACGTAAAGAAGACAGGCGGCACGATCGAAAAGGTGCTGAAGACGCACTGGATACACTACCTCCAGAAGCCCGCCGATTGCCCACCAACGAACCCGCACCCGCTTTGGAGCGGCGAGGATGGGGTGTTTCGCACGAAGCACCGCAACAACGGCGACGAGTGGGATGAAGATNNGCACTCTGCGCTTCTACATCAAGGCCCCGAAGGCGGTTACGCTTCGCCTCGGGGTGACGCACCAGAAGGTGATCGTCAGCGATCCGCACGTGTCGGGGTGTGACCGATGGGAGGGCTACGACTTCTGGTTGACCGAACCCGAGACTGACTACTTCACCATCCGCCTGAAGGAGACGAGCAAGGATCCGGTGACGGGGATTTACGTTGCCGACGTTGACCTCCTGTTCCCAGAGGGTGGCGGGCCGAAGTATCTCGGGCGCATCTCGAAGCTGACCCTCTCCGGGTTCAGCGTGAAAGGCATTTACGAAATCGTCAGGGCACGCCTCACGCAGAAGGACGCGGCGCAGTGCCCCGGCTATGTCAAGGTCGCCTTCGGTCCACCGAACTCCCGCCGCGATGGCGACGGCGCAGCACGGAATGGCCCGATCGAATGGCCGGTCTTCGTCGCCGCGAATGACGGCTCCTGGGTGTTCGGCCATGTGCCCGACACCCTCTACAAGCAAGATGAGGCAAGCGCCTACGGTGGGAGCATCCGCTACGTGTCGCCGATGATGGGTGCATACAGCGGTGTCATCACGGACACTCAGCTTTCCATCGCCGCTTTCTGGGAAGGCCACATAGGGCTAATCGAAGGGTTCGAAGTCGAATACGACAGAGACGCCTACCTCGCCGCGAACGCCGACTTCGATGATGACGGCGAGACGGTCTGGGCCGCGCTAGGGCCGGAGAACGCCGATTGGACACACCCGGTTCTTCCGAACAGCAGGTTGAAGATCGGGGAACTCTGGATGCCGAACGTCTCGCCGACGTGCCGCATGATCATCCCAGTCAACGGCGTGCCGTTCAACATCTGGGTCGACCACTCCCTCGCCTTCGCGGGCGTCGAAACGGTCGTTGCCCTGGAAGGCGGGCGACGGATGCCGCCGAGAACAGCTGGCACGAAGGTCTATCTCCTCGGCAACAGCCTGCTCCCTGACGGCTCTCCCGACCCGGATCCGACGCATCAGGACATCCTGGCCGAAGGCGTCACTGACCGCATGGGTTACGCGGCGATTTACCCCGTGCAGGCAGACCGCATCCGTAACTACAAGCTCGTAACCGAAGACGAGCTCGATGACGACGAATAGGAGGCGAAGATGGCGGTTTCAGTCGGCACACTTCGCCCACGGCAACTCCCGCGCAGAGACGGGCTGATCGCGAAAGGCGTTACCCCCGAGATGCTTCGTCAAGCCTACGGCATGACGGGGCAACGCTTCATTGTCCACGTTTCCGGCGGCGAGCTATTCTTCTACCGCTATAACGATGGCGCTCCTGCCGACGCCATCGCCGACGAGACAGTGAAGCGTGACGGCGAGGACGTGGTCATCCCCGGCAGTCAAGTGATTTGGGATGGCGGCGTCAACTGCGCCTCGCTGGCCGTGTGGCGGTCGAACGTCATCGAGGTTATCGCCTGCGGCGACGATGGCGTGACGCACCTGATGAGCCGGGATGGAGGGGAGACGTTTATGGCGACTAACATCGCAGCAGGTTTCGACCTCGTTGAACACTACCACGATGACCAGGACGGGCAGAGCGTCGCCATGCTCTACAGGGAGTCGGAGAAGAGGTGGTACGTCAGCGTCGGCACCCTCAACGACGCCAACGAGATGACTTTCACCGCACCGGTCGCGCTTCCAATCACCGGCAAGAACGCGGTTGGCTCCCTGAAGCGCCGCAGCGACGGCACCTACGAGTTTGCCTACTTGCCGGAGGGGAGCAACACGCCGCGGATCGTGCGTTGCCGTGAACTGGCAAACGATGGCACAGGCGACTGGGCATAGGAGGAACAGATGAGCATCACGGACACCAGAGTCCGCCCCTGCGCTTCTCTGAAGGTCTACCAACCAGGCTCCGGCTTCGGGCTTTGGAGCGATCGGGGGTGGGGATGGTACGACATCCTCGAGACGTCTGGTTACTACGGCACGACTTCGTTTGACGGCGAAGGCGACCCGCACCTGACGATTGTGCCTGGGATCGGCCTCGCCTGCAAACCCCGCGTCATCAAGAAGGACAGCCGCCTCTCGCAGTTCACCTTCGAAGGCGGCCTCTGGGCAGAACGGCGGGCGAGTGTCGGCTCACCACGCTTCTACCGGATCTGTCAGATCAGCAACGCGGCGAACGCCGCCTGGAGGGCGACAAGCACCGCATCGCTCCCCGCCAACCCCTGCTTCGCCTTCTCGGTGTATATGGGAGCGACCCCTGCTGACCATTCGGACAGCGGCCCGGAGCCGATCGTCAACGTGCGTTTCGGGGCGGGCCACTGGGCTATCCAGTTTGGCGGGCGCAACGGCATCACCCTCTATCACTACGAAAGCGGCGAGTGGCGCGCCGTGAAGCAGATCGTCGGGTATCGCCGCCAACCATACCAAGATACCGACGAAACCTTCGTCAAGGTCTGGTGTCTCGCTGGCAAGATCTTGGTCAACGTCAACGAGGGTGACAGCTGGACAACCTACGAGAACAAGGACGGCACCGATATACAGGTGAGTTCGGGGCCGATCATCTTCGAAGGCGTCAGCCGCGTCGCCGCGTTCGCCGTGCATCAGGTGAAGTTCGAGAAGGGCACGTATCACTCCGTAGTGAACCGCACCAACATGCCACGCCCTACGGCGCACGCTGTCATCAACGCCCGCCAGTATAACTACGGGGGGCTAACATCGGTGACGGCGACCGAGGTCGACACGTCCGAACCCGACAAGGCGCAGTATAAACTCGTGCTGACCCCGGCAACGGCCTCCGGCTTCTTCTGGCCTACCTACCACTCTCCGGCGGTCAAGAGCGTGACATTTCGCTACGAACCCGTGCAGACGCCGGGCGGCACGGACAGCACCACGCCGTTCGACGACTACATCACCAGAGCGGTGATTGACAAGCCCGCCGAACTGCATGGCGGCACCGCGACCGTCACCTGCCGGATGCCGAACATGATCATCAACCTGGAGACGTTCTCCTGGCGATGGCGTCCGGTTCACCTGCTACTCGGCGATCATGACGAAGACGGAACGGTAACTTGGCGTGACGAATTCGTCGGCTTCGTGCGGGAGATAAACTTTCGGCTGATTAGCGAACTGGAGGTGGAGTTCACTATCAAGATCGACAACGGGGCCGCGCCCGCGAAGTGGCAGCGATACCTACACCCGACGCCTTGGGGCGGATACACCGTCAATCAGGCCCTCGGCAAGCTACTCGACCTCGTCGGGATTGACGCGACGAAGCGGCACCTTCACGAGAACGGCAACGACGTGACCCTGCCACTCGGCGATCACAAGAACCCGTCATTCTTCTCGAAGCCTGGCGACACCTACTGGGAGGCCATCGTTGAAATCTCGAAGCACGCGGGCCTCGAAGTGTGGATCGGCGACAACGGCGATTGGTGGTGGGTGCCGTTCGGCTACGAAGGGCCGCTCGTCGGCGAGTGGCACGTTGACAACCCCGCCGATGTGTGGCAGGTCGTTCGAGACGTGGAGGAGCATTACAACAGCGCCAACATCTTCAGCGGCATCATCCTGCGGGCGAAGGACGCGAGGGGCTGGCCGATACAGGCGCAGGTGTTCTGCGAAGAAGACCTCACCAACACGGCCAGCGACCGGTTCACGCCTTGGATGGACGTTCACATCGAGGACCTCTCCGGGTCGCACACCGCCGAGAGTCTTCAGACGCACCTCGACAACATCTACGACGAATACATACCGAAGCGTATCGAGATGACGCTGACCGGCGAGGCCCGCGGCGACATCAAGCGTCGCGACACACTGAAGGTCACGGCGGCGGGGCTAAACCTCGCCGAAGGCGCGAACTTCATCGTTACGACAATGAAGGTCGAATACGCGCAAGACTGGGATGAAGTCAAGACGACCGTTGGGTTAAGGAGGATCTGATGGACAACCCCATCGCCGCGCAGGTTGCCGCCGCTGCTTCGGCGGCGACCCGCGCCTCTATGAGTATCGAGATGCAGACCGGAACGCCAACCCGCGCCGAAGACGTGCGGTTGATCGGCGTGCCCGACAGTCGCGGCGTCCTCCGACGCTTCGGGCGCTTCGGCAAGACGAAGTTCGGCAGCGAATTTCGCTTTGGGAGATAGACCATGCCTACGCACACCTCAGTCTATGAATTCTTGAACGGCGTCGTTGACGCCGACGATAGCTACCCGGCGGCGGAACACAACAAGATCGTTGACGCCATTGAGACCGTCTTCGTGCGGCTTGCCGAGATGATCGGCGGTGGGTTCGTCGCCGCGACCGACTTCAACGTCACAACCCCAGGCGGGCTTGTGGCGCAGGTGTCAGGCGGCACCGGCATCATCGGCGGCGCGAACGCCCGCAAGATCATCTACCGCGCCGACACGCAGACCATCTCCGACCTGACCGCCAATAAGTCGCAAGTCGCCTTCTACGTCAACCGCTCATCGGGGGCCGTTACCGTGGTCTATGATGGCGACCCCGCGCCGTCGAACTCCATGCTGGCCGCGACCGCGTCAACGACCGCCGACGCCGTGACGAACATCAACAATGCGCCTGTCGGGCGGGTGAATCTAGGGGGCCTCCTGACGGTGTTCCGCGCCTTTGACAACGAGACGCTCGAATACGACAGCGTGAGCGGCAGGGGGCGAGTGAAGGACGGCGGTATCACCGGGGCGAAGGTCGCCGACGCGACGCTCACCGAAGGCAAACTGGCGTTCGATCCGGTACGTGACCCGGGCCGTAGGGCGACGGGGCACATCCGCCTCCCCGCAAACCCGGCTGACGGCGACACCGTGACCGTCACGGTCGCCGGAACAGCGGTCACGTATGAGTTCGACAGCAACAGCAGCGTCGGCATCAACAACATCGCCGTCACAATCGGCGCGGACGCCTCAGCAACAGTTTCGGCGCTTCAGGCCGCGATTGCCGCCAACAGCGCCGACATCACCGCCGTCGTTCACACGACGGATACCTCGGTTATCGACCTCCGTTGCGACAACGCGGGCGACACCCTGACGCTGTCCGCAACGGGCACGACGGTCGTTCAGGATAATGGAGGCGAGTTGACCCCGGCAGACCGCTACCTCTACACGGTCAGCCGGACCGTCACCGCCGAAGACGTGACCCGCGGAAGGGTGCGAATGGACACGGGGCTTGCCGATGCGGTGTCCTGGCTCTACCGCATCCGCACTGCCGAGAACGACAACACTGAAGTCGCCTACAAGGGGGCCGTCTCCCGCTACGGCGGCGTGTTCGAGTTCGACGCCTCCGACCTTGCAGCGGGTAACGTCATCGACCTCTGGGTCTTCGGTTTGTGAAGGAATTCACAAATGCAGCAGCTCCTCGACACACTATTCAACCCTGGGGTCTTCGGTTTGTGAAGGAATTCACAAATGCAGCAGCTCCTCGACACACTATTCAACCCTGGGGTCTTCGGTTTGTGAAGGAGTTCACAAATGCAACAGTTCCTCAACACACTATTCAACCCTGAAGTCCTCGACAAGTTGGGCCTCGCCGGGTTGACCCTGGTCGCCATCGTGGTCGCCGTGTGGCTCCTGCTTCGCCACGCGGGGCGGCAGGTGCAGGGCTTAGCGAACACCCTCACCACGGCGCAGGAACGGCAGATCGCGATGCTCGCCGAAGCACAGGATCGGCAGGTCGCAATGCTCACCGAGGCGCAGAGACAGCAGGCGCTCGCACACGCCGAAGCGATGCAGACCGTCAAGCAGAGCCTTGATAACAACACGCAGACCCTCCGGATGCTGAATGACAGCATGAACGACCTGCGCGAAAACATGAGCGACCTGCGCGAAACCGTTCACGAGCTCTACGGTTTCATCCGCCACATTATGAAGCGTGACGGGGATGACGAGAAGGAGGCGTAAGTATGAAAACCATCCTTAAGATGCTCCTCGGGGGCATCTTGAAGCGAGCCGAAGAGGAAGCGCGTCGCCGCGACAAGTTTGAGGTTAACCGCGTCGTCACCATCACCTTCGGCGGCGTGAAGTGGGCCGCCAACATCGTGTTCGAGCGAGACACAAAGGAGAAGTAACATGCCTCGCACAAACCATCCTATCGTCGGTTCGGTGTCCTGGGAGCCGAAACCGGACGGCACGATCCGCATCGACCCCAGTTGGGTGGCGGCTAACATCGTGACGGTCGACGTGCCGCAGCTTCGCGGCGTGCCAACCTACGGCGGGACGTGCAGCGGGCGGGTGCAGTGGTACCGGGCCTGCGTTGACCAACTGCTCGCCGGGTTTGCCGCCGTGGAGGATGCCGGCCTGCTCGACCGGATCCTCTTCTGGGGTGGTTCCTGGGTGCCGCGCCTAATCCGGGGCAGCACGCAGTCGCCGTCGAACCACTCGTGGGGCACGGCGTTCGACCTGAACCCGACGCACAACCCTCTAGGGCAGCGCCCTCTCCCCGCCGGAAAGCGCGGGTCGCTGGCAGAAGTCGCTCCCTGCTTCGAGAGGTTCGGCTTCACCTGGGGCGGGCGGTGGACGAACCGCCCCGACGGGATGCACTTCGAGGTCAGCTCCATCTGGACGCCGCCCCGACCGAAGCCGAGCATCCGCATCAACGGTGTCGCCACGGCAATCCCCGCCGACATCCTGAACGGGCGGGTCATCGCCCCGGCGCGGGCGCTCACCGAGGCGCTTGACGGGTCGATTTGGTACGATCCTCAGCGCAAGGCGCTGCACATCGCACACCCCCGCACCGGCGTTCACGGAGTCGCCATCGCCGAAATGCGGAGCAACACTGCCTGGGCCTTCGCAACGGACGTCGTGGCGGCGTGCGGGGCGACCGCATCCTGGGCCGCGCAGAGCAAGGTGCTGAACGTCAATCGCTGAAACGGTTGCAGGTTGCAGATGTTGCAGCAAAATCGGGTTGTTCTCACACGCGCGTATAAGAGACACCCGAGATTTGCTGTCACATCTGCAACCTGCAACACCTCGAAATGCTTGGAACACTCTTGAAAGCTCGTGCGTCAAAAGTATTGATACTCGCCGAAGTGGCACTTTACCTCTCTGGGTGGCACTTCTGACAAAAAATCCGCCCGACTCTCGCAAAAAGGGGTTGCACCTTGTCGGGCTTTGTGTTATAATAGGGGCGCGGGCGAGAGGAGCACCCGCCCGACATTCAAATTATCGGAGGGAAGAAGTATGAAGAGTCGTTTATTTGCCGTTTCGCGTTTCGACCACAACCGCGACATCACGCCACAAGAGAGCGAAGTGTCGCTCGATGAACTGGTCGCTCTGCTCACCAAGCACGAGCCGCGCGTGGACAAGAACGGCCCGCTCTGGTCGCCCGTTCGCTACGGCGAGACGAAGTATCGCGGGGCCGCGAACGTCACCGCCGTTTCGTGTCTCGTCTTCGACTTCGACACCGGCATCTCCCCCGACGCCCTCACGGCGGCGTGGGGTGACTACACCTACATCATCCACTCCACGTTCAGCAGCACGCTGCGCAAGCCTCTGTGGCGGGCCGTGTTTCCGCTGGCCGAGGACGTGCTCGCGAAGGACTGGCGGGCGTTCTACAAGCAGGCGGCGACCGTTCTCGGGCAAGGGCATCCAGATCCTCAATGCACCGACTTGGCGCGGATGTTCTACACTCCCTCTCACCCCATCGGCGCGGAGGCGCTCGCCTTCAGCGAGTATCACGAGGGGCGTCTGCTGTCCGCTGCTGAGCTACCGGTGCCGACGCCCGAAGCCCACTTCACCGCCGAGGAGACGCAGCGGGCGAAGTTGCCGCCGGGGGTGAAGGGCGACTTTCGCACCCTGGACGTCGTCGGTTTCTTCACTGAAATCGACCTCTACAGGCGCTGTATCAACCCCGCCGAGGGCAAGCACGCCGTTCTCTGCCCCTGGCATGCGGAGCATACGAACGACGACTGCAACCCCAACAAGACCGACACTGTAATCTGGCAGGGGGCCGACGGGGAGTGGTCTTCGTTCCACTGTTCCCATGCTCACTGCCACGGGCGTAAGTTGATTGACGTTATCCGGCTCTACCCGCAGTTCGCCGACAAGAACTGCCACGAGAAGTGGAAGACAACCGGGCAGCGCGTTAACCTACCAGCCATCGTCGACAAGGTTCACGAGATCATCAACAACGAGGCAGCGACGATGGCCGACATCTACGCGATGGCCAGCGACCTCGCGACCCTAGATGAACACGACACCCCGACGCTGATGGCGGTAAAGGCGAAGCTCCGCGAGCGCTTCCCCGCCGCCTACGTCGAAAACGACTTCGAGCGGGCTATCAAGTCTGAACGCGAGAAGCGCAAGAATCGCGCCGCCGCGCAGGCCCGCCGCAAGGCGCAAGACACCGAAGAGGACATCCCTCGCGACTACACCGACCGGATGAACGCGCTGATCATGCAGCGCCTTCACGGCACTAAGCTCCGCTACGTCGGGGCCTATCGCAAGTGGTTGGTCTGGGATGGTCGTCGCTACCGGTTTGACGAAGACGGCGCGGTTGTCAGGGCGGCGATGGACGTCGGTAAGCACCTGCGCCGCAAGAGCGCCGACCTCGAGACCTCGGAGTTGAAGCGCATGGACGCTCACATCCGCTACAGTTACAGCAAAAAGGGCATCATGGATATGATCACACTGGCGCAGGCGCTCCCCGGGGTTGCCGTCACTCCTGACGAGCTGGACAGCGACCCCTGGCTTCTCAACTGTCTGAACGGTGTGATTGACCTCCGCACCGGGGCGCTACAGCCGCACAATCAGGAATACTTGATCACGAAGATGGTGCCGGTCGAATACGACCCCGCCGCGACCTGCCCGACGTGGGAGCGGTTTTGTGCCGACGTGTTCGACGGCAACATCGGCGTCATCACCTTCATGCAGCGGCTCATCGGTTACTGCCTCACCGGCGATACGTCCGAGCGCATCATGGCGATCCTTTGGGGTGTCGGCAAAAACGGCAAGACGACGCTGCTCGAAGTCATCGCGGAGATGTTGGGCGACTATGCTGGCACGGTGCGGCCCGAAACGTTCCTCGTCACACGCGGCGACAGCATCCCGAACGACATCGCCGCCTTGAAAGGGGCGCGGTTCGTCTATACGTCCGAAAGTGACGAAGGACGCCGCCTGTCTGAAGCCCTTGTGAAGCAGCTCACTGGCGGCGACAAGATCAGCGCCCGCTTCATGCGTGCCGAGTGGTTCTCCTACAGGCCAACGTTCAAGGTGCTGATGGCGACGAACCATCGCCCGCAGGTCAGGGGCACGGATAACGCCATCTGGGATCGCCTTCGGTTGATACCGTTCACCACGCGCTTCGACGACAACCCGGTTGACCTCGCGGCAGGTAGGTGCAAGCCTCTCGATAAGCAGATGCGGGAGAAGTTGCTGGCCGAACTCCCCGGCATCCTGGCCTGGGCGGTCAGGGGGTGTCTTGCGTGGCAACAGCACCGCAGTCTCGCCGCACCACCGGAAGTGTTGGCGGCGACCGAGGAGTATCGCTGCGAGATGGACACGATACAGCACTTCCTCAACGACTGGTGCGTCGAAGAGGATGGCGCGGAGGTGCAATCCTCTATCCTCTACGACCGCTACCGCCAGTGGGCGCAAGAAAACGGGGAGCGCGACGTGATGTCGAACAGGAGGTTCTCCCGCAAGCTTGCCGAGCGGGGCTTCACCAAGGTCCGCAAGCGCGCAGGCAGTGTCTTCATCGGACTTCGCGTGAAGACGCTCGACGAACTGGAAGGCGCGCAGGACTACCCGGTGGATGCGCCGAAGCCGCAGAACACCGAGTCGCCCGGCACACAGGACCCGGTGGATGACGAGGAGATAGGCACCTGCACCTGCTGCGGCCGGCAGGCCGATCGGTACACGCCCGTCGGCGAGCCGATCTGCAGTGCGTGCGTCGACGGCGGCAAAGGCGACGACGAGGACGACCTCACCGACGACGATTTCATCTTCGGGGAGGTAGAGTAACATGGCCTTCGCCGACGCCATTCGCGCCGCCGACATGGTGGCCCTCGACATCGAAACAACCGGGCTAAACCCCCGGCACGACCAGATCAGCGTCGTCGCGCTGGCCGTGCCGGGGCACGCCCCGGCCCTCTACGATGCCCTGGAGAAGCCAATTGAGCGCCTGTTCTCGCGCCTCGAGGGCAAGACGCTCCTGATGCATAACGGCCTGTTCGACCTCTCGTTTCTGATGGCGAAGGGTTTCACGCCTCACCGCGTGATTGATACGATGCTACTCAGTCAGATCCTACTCGCGGGCATCCGCGACGCGGGGCATGGGCTGAAGGATGTCGTGAAGCGGGTCCTTGGGCGTGACCTCTCGAAAGAGGAGCAGCTGAGCGATTGGGGGCGGCGTCCGCTAACGAAGGAGCAGATCGACTACGCCCACGAAGACGCCCGCGTCCTTCTCAAAATCTACCCGGTGTTGCGGGATGAAATTGAGCAGGCGGGCCTCACTGAAGTCGCCGACATCGAGATGCGGTTTCTCCCGGCGCTTGTAGAGATGACCCTGAACGGGATGCCCTTCGACTACGCGGCGTGGTGCCGTCTGTCGAAGCAGCAAGAGGCCGAAGCGGCGCGTCTCTGGGATGAAGTGGAGAAGATGTTGCCGCCGCGCCCCGCCAAGGTAACAAGGCTGAAAACGAAGACCAAGGTTGAACCGCAGACCTGGAACCTAAACTCGCCGAAGCAGGTTCTCGAACTCTTCGACCTTCTCGGCATCGAGCGCCCGGTGATGCCGGACGGCACGGTTAGCACGAACGACAGCGCCCTGGCGCTTATCGACCACCCGTTCGTCACGCTCCTGCGCCAGTATCGAAAGGCCGCGAAGCGTGCATCGGCTTTCGGCCCGACGTGGCATCAAGGCATGGCCGATGAACGTGATTGGGCGCAGGCGATGAACCCCGGCGGGCGAATCTGGCCGAAGTGGTGGCAGATCGGCGGCAGGATGGAGGGCGGCGACGTGCTCGGCGGCGTAGCGACCGGGCGCATGAGCAGCAGCCACCCGAACATGCAGCAGGTGCCGCACGACAAGAGCTACCGGCTCTGCTTCGCGGCACCGAAGGGGCGCAAGATTATCAAGTGCGACCTTTCGCAAATCGAACTCCGCATCGCTGCCCGTCTCTCGGGGGAGCAGAACATGCTCCGCGCCTACCGCACCGGTGAGGACCTGCACAAGAAGACCGCCGCCGCCGTCACCGGAAAGGCGCTGGACGAAGTGACGAAGGCCGACCGCCAGTTGGCCAAGGCTGTAAACTTCGGGTTTCTTTACGGCATGGGCGCTTCGAAGTTTCGCTACTACGCCGCCAAGGGCTACGGCGTCCGACTCACCGAGGAGGAGGCCGCCGACGCGCGAGAGACGTTCTTCGACCTCTATCCCGGCTTGCGTATCTGGCATAGCGATATCGGCGACGCTCGCCGTAGCGACGAAGAGGCCGGGCGAACGTCGCAGACCAGAACCCTCTGGGAGCGCAGGCGCATCGGTATCGAGAAATTCACCGAGATGACCAACACCCCCGTCCAGGGCACAGGCGCGGACGGGCTGAAGCTGGCAGCTGCGATGATGTGGGAGCGTCGCGGCGAGTGGCCGTCGCTCCGACTCCTCGGGGTTGTCCATGACGAGGTGATTGCCGAGGCCGACGAAGCCGATGCTGAAGGCGTCGCCGAGTGGATGAAGGCTATCATGTGCGAGGCGTTCGCCCCGAAGCTGTATCCGGTGCCGGTCGAAGCCGAGGCGACCATCGGGCAGACGTGGGGTGGCGATCCCGAGGAGTGAGGCAATCGGGGGCGCTCAGTCGTCGGGGCTTGACTGCTGAGCGCCCGTCTGGTATAATAGGAGTAGCTAAGCAAGCGGTTCTTTAATAAGGAGGAAAGCAGGACCATGTATTGTTTGCACGGACACACCGTAGGTGGTAAACAGACCCCTGAATACCGCACCTGGGCGGATATGAAGAAGCGGTGCCTTAACCCATCGCGACCCAACTACAAGTACTACGGGGCGCGGGGTATCCGGGTCTGCGACCGCTGGCTTCACTCTTTCGAGAAGTTTTTCGAGGATATGGGCCCGCGACCGGCACCGGGCTACAGCATCGAACGCCGCGACAACGACGGCGACTACACGCCGGAGAACTGCTATTGGGCTACGTGGTCGCAGCAAGCCCGCAACACGCGACGCAGTCGGGTAATCACGTTCAACGGCGAGACGAAGATCCTGTCGGAGTGGGCCGATGCAACTGGTATCCCGGCTAACACGCTCTGCAAACGCCTCTCTCGCGGATGGAGCGTCGAACGCACGCTGACGACCCCCGTCAACCCCAAAAACAACCGATACGCGGAGGTGAAGTGATGGCGAAGATTG
>LSQX01045740.1_pt1 | contig 13278 bp, 12 predicted proteins | sample 654561 | NCBI WGS metagenome assembly LSQX01 (sample SAMN04489861, study PRJNA283612) | anaerobic digester metagenome | isolation source: 4 biogas reactors fed with cattle manure at either 37C or 55C with and... | place: Denmark: Kongens Lyngby | collected 2014 | reverse complement strand
CGGATAAAGCAACAATAGCCCAACGGCAACCGGCATAGCCCATTTATAATAGGTTCCGAAGTTTTTATTAGAGTTTACTTCGTCCACATGCTGAAATCATTGAATATGCTAAAAATAGTTGAGATCATCTGATAAATCCATTGCTGAAATCGCTCGTATTTTTACATATGACCCTTCCAATTTCTCCAAATTCTTCAAAAAATGGACGGGAGAGACACCGGGTAACTTTAGAAGAAAAACAGCAAACCGATAGTTGATAAAATAAGTTTATCAGATTATACCATCCTATTTCTATAATTTTTAAACATCTACACCAAAAATATTCTCTTCCACTTCGTTACCGTATTCCGGCTCAGTTTAAAATGATTTGCCAATTGACTATTATTTAACCGATGCTTTTTCTGGTAATCAAGTAAATACAAAATATCCTCTTTACTGTAAGAACGATGCTTTTGATTAAAATCCACATTTTCTTTATTTGGTGCTTCGAAAATTTTATTGTTCAGTTCTATAACATCCAGTACCGTAATTCTTTCCTTCTTGAGGATTTGCCTGCATATCTTCTTTTTATGAGGAAATTTCATATCAAGTATATCGGAATATATCCTTACATAGTCGGGGGTGGAATCCATTTCTTTCATTTATAAATAATTTTTCTGCAACAGAATTTTGTCAACAATATCTTGCTTATTAAACCTTATGTACAAAGCCGCGCCTTTTCGGTTATACCATGTTTTATTTATAATGTAAACCAATATATTTTCACAGGAATCTGGCAAATAACTTCTCCCGTAAAGTGACAACACCTCATTCCTTGTCATGCCCGGAAGTTTCTTATGATTCATCATATTCATTTAATTTTCATCTACCTTGTTTATTTTTTTTATTGTCAGATAGAATTCGCCATGGAGCTTAATTTCCGGTGGACATCAACTTAATTGTTATGGCTCACTTCATACTTGCTGATCCACTTATAAAGAGTCGTCTTGGGTATTTTATATTCTTCTATAACCTGAAGCTTAGTCATCTCTTTATTACGTATTCTTTCGAGAATAAAATCAATTAACTCTCTTGTGTATATGTTCTTCTTGAATATCGGAAGCCGGGTTTTTATCTTATTATTCTTTTCTGGGTTGACCGATGGTGGTGCATATAATATGAGATGTTGTGAATACAACCTGAAAAAATCATATTCCAGCAGCTTGCTCCAGCGTAACAAAATGTCTGAGTCTATGCTTTTAGCTTTATACATTTCTGTCACTTCATCTTCTGTACACTTCAAAAACATACAGATGCGGGAAGTATCTACAGAAAGCTCATCTACTCTTTTTTTAATTAATTCACCTAAATGGATTTTTTTAAAATTTATTTTCATGGATATTTATAAAGCTTCATCAATACAAAGAAAATATGGCTCTTCTCCTTATACAAACAGTAGTTGTAATGATAACGGATTATCTCCTATTAAAATAGCCGGAGATTTTCAGCCAAATAACCTATACTGGATCCTGAACAGAACAAATTCAGATCATAGAAAATTAAACAAAGGGAAAGTAAGAATTACGGATTCTATAACATATTAACCTGAGTTCGGTTATTAAAAAATGCGGGATACAAAAACATCCCGCATTTAGGAGTTTTACTGCTCTACAATCGTAAGCGCGTTGTACACTCCGCTGCCTGAAATGTTGAAAGAGCTCATATCGGTATCGTTAAATCTTGTTGAAATCCAGGAAAAAGGCCTTAACTTATCCCCTTGCTCCAAGTAAACACTTACCGTACAGGCAGTAACCAACAGGTTGTGTATTGGTTCCTGAATTGGAAGCGTAACCATTGTTGGTTTTTACCCTTTGAGTAATCGTCCCGGATGAATTCCTCACTTCCCAGATCGCTTCTGTCTGGACATTAACACCTGCCTCTACCACCTGGTTCGCAAGCGCATAGGTAAAAGTAGCAAAATACACACCGGCTCTTGGTGCTGTAAACTCACCTGTAGTAGGATTAAAGTTATTTGTCGGTACACCGGAATCCGAGTCTAATTTTTCTGTCCAGTTCGTGAGGTAGGACGAACGGCGTTGCATCAGACCCGTTTTCGGTCCCGAATCCGGCCCTTCAAATACTTCCGTATTCTGCGTTGTTTTATTTGCCATTACCACAATACGCGGTTTCCCGTAAGGAAAAAAACTAACCCAGTTTGTTCCGTCGGAAAATTCCAGGTATCCCTTCACTCCGATAGCAGGGCTATTAACATACCGCACTGCGCCTGCTCCGGCTTCAATCGCTGTTTTATCGGTATTTCCTATTGCTACAGAACCGTTACCACCACTGCGTAGGTCCAATGCTACCTTTGGATCAGCAACCAGTACACCTACTTTTCCCTCATCATCTACTATTATATTTCCTGCAGAAGTAACAATTTCAGTAACATTTGCGGGATCATGAGTACCTACTCCCATCTGAGCATTGGCATGTGCTGCAAAAAATACAACCGGTATAAAAGTACACACCAAGCTTTTTATCTTATTTTCTAATATTCTCATTGTTATACTTTTATAATTCGCTGATGCTTATATTATTAAATGTTCCGTTATTCAAAGTGCTTCTTATGCCACCCAAAGTATGTCTCACTTTAAACCTGATTTGCTTGCCTGCTTCAAGCTGAAAAATAGCATTACAGTTGCCGCTTACAAAATTGCTGATTGTACTCCCCTGGAATGCAGGATAAGAGTTGATCGTTCGGTAAACCGGAATGTTATTTGTGTTTTGATCACTTTCTATAATGGTTTCTATATAACTGCTATTAGCTATGTTCCCACTTGTTAATGTAATATTGAAAGACACCAGATAAAACCCGTCACGCGGCGCAGTAAAAGCACTACCATCAAAATGCCCCCCGATATTCACACTTGTATTCCACCCTATGATCTGGGTTTCAGTATTGTTGGCAATATTTTGAGAAGAACTTTTTGTAGCATTTACCAGTGCCTTTTCAGGTGCTGTAAGCGGCAAAGCTATCCATTTTTCGCCATCGGAATATTCCAGGTAACCACCAGTGTTATAACGCATCGCTCCACCACCGGCTGCAGCGGCAGTTTGCCCGGTATTTTGTCCTACCCCGATAATTCCTTTCTGATCTGACGAACGGAGATCTACTTTGGTTACAGGATTCAGAACTCCTACTCCCAGATTACCTGCCGTTGTTACCACAACATCATTCTGTAGCTGAGCTGCCGTAGGAGCCGTTGCATTGTCATCCGCGGCATCTATATGCATGGCATGTGCAGGATCCAGGGTCAAAACACCTGTTTGCGCTGTCAGTTTACCTGCGGAAAAAACCAGAATACAAGCCAGCAATTTAAAAATTAAATTTATTTTCTTTTGCATAATGTGCTTTTTAATGTTCGATAATGGTTAAATTGTTAAACCCTGCATCCGGATTTGCCGGGTCCGAATTACCGGGCACTCTAAGGGGTACATTACCTGATATAAGATTATGAAGCAACCTTACCGATACTCTCTCTCCCTGATTTAAATAAAATGTAGAAGTGCTTGAACCACCTGCTTGCGTGCTCTTCGTTCTTAATCCCACAGGTCCGTCTTCTGTTTCCCCGTTCATGGAATGACCAAATGTTTTGTAAACACTTGCCATAACGGAATTCGTTGTTTCATTATAAAACTGTGACTCTACTCTTGAACCATCCTCTATCACCCTTCCTGCTAAGTTAAATGTCAATAAAAAAGTATATGTCCCTGCACGAGGTGCTGTAAATTCTCCTGTAGTTGGATTAAAACTATTACTCATATCTCTGACCTCTGTCCAATTGGTAATTTTAGCAGCAGAATTTCCTATATTTTGTCCTGAAACCTTACGTGCTACCACTACCGCTTTTTGCGGAGCAACGTAGACTTTGCTCCAAACAGCGCCATCTGACACTTCTATTTTCGGCCCGACAGGTACACTGGTTACATCATAACGTACAGCTCCCGCTTCGGCAGCGGCTGCGGTCATCGTGGTAGTTCCCAAGCCCAAAGCATTTTCCGTACCTGCAGACCGCATATCCAACTTCACTGCCGGGTTGAGTACACCGACACCTACAAAGCCTGAATTGGTAATTATCACATCGTTAGCAGCTTGTCCCGGTGTTATGGTTGCGGCATTGTCTTTGGCACCGTCCACATGCAGCGGACCTTGCGGATTCCGTGTGCCTACACCGGTCTGAGCATAACCCGAACCGGAAAGTACAACTACCAGCAAAACAACCAGTAATCTTATATTAATTTTATCCATTGTCTGAAAGAGTTTTATATTATTTATTGTTATTTTCTTTCAAAAGCAATGCTTCCAATACTTCAAAACGGGATTTCAAATCATTGATTTCTTTTTTCTGATTTTCTATTTCCTGTTGTTGCTCAATTGTGTGTAGATACAATTCTTCTATCTTTTCCAATTGTTGGATAGACAATTCCGACAGGTTAACGGTATAGCCGTTTTCTGTTTTCAATACATCTTTGATAGGCGTAACTCCCGGCAAATGCTTGTTTTCTTTGATGTAAGCCGCTGTTTCTTCTAAGGATTTGAATTTATAATCTTCATTGATAGTAGATGAACCGTCAAAATAATCCTCAAATACATAATCTGCGTATTTACCAGTGTTGGTATAAAATGCTCCTGTAGATGCAACATCACCTGTAACCGATAATTTCGGAGTAATAGTGGAACCGTTGGAAGTAAAAGGCACAATAGGATCCTGTGAGCCAATGGAAACATTTCCTGTCTGGTAAATATTCTGCGTATTGGAAGTCGCGGGATTGGTTGTTCCCTGAATTCTCCATGGCTCCGGCGCTAGTGTTGAAACATCTTGCCAAGATAGGTTTGCTACACCAGCACTTCCGTTAGTTGTTAATACCTGATTGGCAGAACCATTGGTTTTCGGAAAAAGATATTGCCCGGTATTAGATCCACTTGAATCTCCAAACCTAAACCTGACTCCATCTGTCCGGTCAACCATCACTTCAGTAAAGTTTCCGGTGCCAGACATTGAACCTCCAGATATCGTAACTCTACCAGCTGAAACCGCAGCTACGTTTGCTTGTAAATCATTTGTATTATCAATAGCATTAAGTACTGCATGACCCAAAATAGTGTTAGTAGAAGCAAATACTCCACCTTGCAAACCTCCATCCACACTAACAATACCCGAATTAGAAATATCATTACTGCTAAAAACAAAATTTGCTTTTGTAGCAGAATTTACATCTTCATCATCAGAGCTTAACATCATATTAGCTTTCGCACCCATATTATAGTCGTAATTATTATCAATAATATTGTAAGTGCCTGCACCGTTGTCATACACGGCTTTCATATCTCCTTTTACCTCGAATTGTTTCCCGGATATTGCATCAGTACTTTCAAAACCTACGGCTACTTTTCCCTGCTGGTAAATGTTTTCTGTATTGGATGTGGCTTCTGTAGAGGTATTTTGCACATACCAAGGTTCGGTTCCGGAAGCGGCTGTCCCGCTTCCGAATTTTACCCATACAGAACCGTCAAAGTAGTAGTAACCTTCTTCCGTTACGTTGATGGTTTTACCTGCCGGGGCAGAATCCGCCGCTGTCGCATAAATTACAGCTCCGGTCTGGTCGGGAGCGTTATAAAGCGCATTTTTCAGTCTCAGCTCATCACCTGTCAGACGAGGCGCGATAAAGCCGTCCGTTTTGTTCAGGTCACCCGGCGAAGCCACTACGTCCAATGTAGCTTTAGGCTCTTCGGTGTTGATTCCCACCTGAGCCATTGTCAATGATGCTCCCAAAAGAGCAATACTTATTAATGTTTTTTTCATTTTTTTTATTATGTTTATGGTTAATTGGTTTCTGCATTTATTAATAAATGCAGATTAGCGAAAGCTAATCTGCACTCATCAGCCTTATTTTACTTCCAGAAACTCCAGTTTGATCCGTCATACACAGCCAACGTATCACTTACCGTATCGTAAACAAGCGTTCCCGCGATGGGGCTCTGGATCGAAATATGGGGATTAGCTACTTTAGGCAATACCAGCGCCTGAGTCGTTGACTCAAGCACTAGCACACCCGGTTTGGTTGTACTTTCCGCTCCTATGACCACTCCTTCTCCCAGATCCTCCGTTCCTTCATTAGACCAGTCATGCGGTATAAATGAGTCCGGGTCTGATTCCTCGTTGGTATCCGTAAGATTTATCCACTGCGTCCCGTCATAATACTGTACTGCACCTACTGTTGTATTGGCAATGAATGTCCCTCCTACTGCGCCCGGGGCTGATGCTACTGAAGGCAGTATGATCCCTTTTGACTCCGATCCGAATTCCAGTAAAACACTGCTGTTGGTAGGTACAGGGTTAGCTTCTTCCGTGATAATGACCTGTCCGTATGACAGACAGCCCATTGCTGCTAAAACTATTGTTATAATTATTTTATCCATTTTGTTTTTGTTTTTGTTTTTAAACCTCACAGGTTTCCCTTCGACTACACTCAGGACAAGTTCACCTGTGAGGTTTGTTTTTACTGAATTGTTACTCGTTACACCCTCGTTTGATACAAACCCATCCCGTGCGGGTAGGGCTGTTGGTTGGAGCATCTGCTCCTTCACCTCTGTACAGCTTCACACATCCTTCATCCGTGTCGTAAACCAGCATTCCCTCTACAGGGTCTAATGCCTCTATCTCTGCAGTCGTCATATGTGTAATGACCATACCTTTCTCCGCGGCATCCAACACTAAGTAAGCGTTCGGAACATCTTTCGGCCAACCCGCTACACTTGGCGTTGAACCTTTTGTAGTGATTCCCACCGATGAAAACAACGGAGATCCTCCTGCTCCCGGCTTGGTACAGACATCACAGATGACCGGCGTGGTACCGTCTCCCGGTTCCTGGTCTACATCGCTTGTGACAACGTAAGCTCCGTACACAGAGAAAGGATGATTCAGCAGCTGTGCGATGCTCTGAACAGAAAACTGTATTTCATTAAACGGCAGTGTTGCGATGAAACCCGGCGTATAAACATCATCATCCGTACCCCACCATTGAACTAAAAGTGTAAAATCCATTAGAGATGTATCCGAAACAGATTCCTGTTCCTCTCCATTCAGATAAGTAGTTACCGTAATCCCGTTAAAGAAACCACCTGCTATAGGCCACTGATCTTTATCAATTGTATATCCTGCATAAGTTCCCGCAGGAAAAACAACGCCCGGAGTGGCTACTGAAATAGAGGCTGACCCGACGGCATTGGATGGGAAATGGATTTTTGCGAAATCCGCCGGATTTTCGCTTACAACATTCCAAACATTATCAATCCCGAAACCGGCAGAGCCGACTCCTTCATAACCGGTACGCGCAAAATCAACTACCGCCGGGATGGCTCCGTCTTCATCCGAATCGACCAATACATAGCTTCCGTCACACTGTAATTCATATACACCACAGTCTTCCGTATTAAAGTTTCTTCCTACAACATCATAAATTCTCAGCTCTCCAAGTGTAGCCCCGGCAAGCCTTCGGATGCGGAGACGCACTTCATCAAATTCCGAATAACCGACTGTTCCTACGTGCATACGCTTCCAGCCTCCCGTAATGATATCAGAGCTCACTCCCGCTCCATACTGGGTTCCTGAATTATCTCCTTCCGGCAGCACAATACCATCTTTCAGGAGCTCTATCTTCATTTCATAGAAACCATTCACATCAAACCAGGTTTGGGTTCCGAAATCAAATCCGATGTATGTATTTGCAGGATAGTAAACTTTGTTTCCATCTTCATCATAAGCACCGTTCGCGACACTGAACCCAACCTCCGCTGCAAAGGAAGCCGATAATTGTATTTCCGCATAGGTATCCTCATCACCGTCTATCGCATTTTGAGAGTTGGAAATAGAGCTGTTTCCATCCGCAACTGCATAAATTCCGGTATTCTGACCATTTATGTAAACAGGATGTTCCGGGTTGCCTATCCTTTCTATCTCCTCACAGGTAATATTCTGTTCACAGAAACGCTGGATAACGGCAGAATAAATTTCCAACGCGCCCCAATCCACACTTACATTTTTGTTAATTGTAAGCTTAACACCACTGAATTCAACAGGAGCCGCATATCCAATTACCTGACGCGCATCTGTTCCGCTAAGGATAGACGAATGAGCTCCGAAGAAACTTGAATTCATTACTTCACTGTGAACTTCATTTCCTTCTTCATCAAGCAGAGAAACTGTTATGGTGCTTCCGAAAAGTTCCCCAGAAACAATCGTAGGGAAAGCAACATCAAAACCGGCAAATGTACCGACAGGGTATAGATCTGTTCCTGATTTACTTCCGTCCTGAACGGCTACTGAAGCCGTGGTTGAGACCCCGATTGTGGTATGCAGGACAGCGGGATCAGTTGTATCGGAAACAATATTATCCAAATCTTCAAAATAGGTGTTTCCTAACCCCACGCCAATTATCCCGGTATTTTTACCATCTAAAAACACAGGGAAACCGTTTGAGCGTTTCAGGTTAGTAAGTTCGTTACAGTTCGTGAGCGCTTCCAGATCCGTAGGACAATAAGTTTCAATTACTGCACGGTAAACTTTTGTTGCTGACAAGGCAGACGCACTTCCTATTTTTTCCACAGACAGCCTGACTTCGTCGAAAACATCATTTGATTTGAACCCAATGATATGTCTGCCTTGGTTGGGCGTGAAGAAATCCACTCCCAGGAAGTCCTGTGTATTATAGGTCTCTACCAAATTCCCGTCAAAGAATGTACTTACAATGTAATTTTTACTAAAGCTCGCATCTGCCCAGTTATCTTCTTCGATTTCAAAACCGGCAAAAGTTCCTGCCGGGTATCCCCCTGTTTGTTCAGAGATAACCGAAATACCATAATTAGAATAAAGCGCACCGCTCGCTACCGCAGAACCAATTGTTGCATAATTATTCAAATCACTGTCTATAACCCTGTGTACGTTGTCAATCCCCGGATTTCCCAAAGAAACATTCAAAAAGCTTGTACCAATAGCTTTTGCATATACGGGGTGATTTTCCGCTCCTTCTTGTACTCCCGCAATGAGAGTTGTCTGCTCGTTACAGGTAATTTCCGCATCACAAAAACGCTGGATGATAGGATATAATATATCAAGCCAGCCAAGCGTTGCTGTTACATTGAGCTGAAACTCATATCCAATGGCATCAAAAGGTTCAGGGGATACAGCACCTACTCTCATATTTTCGCTTGAAGATGAGGCACTAAGGTATTCTTCCTGAGTTTCTTCATATACCACTTCTCCCTCTCTGTAAAAACGGAGCTTTTTTGTCACATTAATTCCTGCATCAATTACCAAATTGAGTTTAAAAGCATACCCTCCGTAAGTTCCGGCCGGATACAACACCCCCAGATCGGTTATATAACCCTGATAATTAGCAATCCCGGCATTAATAAACGGAACCGTGCCATACGTATCCGGGTGTTCATCTATTACCGAGGCCTCCAAACCAAACCAAAGCTCGGATGGCACATAAATTATAAACGGAGGAAAGGGAATCAAAATGGTAGCCGAACCCGTAGCTTCAAGCCCTAATCCTGTAAGCGGTATCTGGGCATTACAGGTCGCTTCCTTATTACCAACGGTGTCAAAACCGCCTCCAAAACGGGTATAACGTTGTAAGTAAACCTGTTTGATGTTTTGAGTCTGCGTACCTATAGCGCCAATATTTGTTGAAGATAATTGAACACTTACTGCATCAAATTCTTCATGGGCATAAAAACCGACATCTGTATCTCCAATACTCCATTGAGCAGTAGTAGATTCCCCGGTTGGAGAACCATCTTTGTATGTCTTTATAGTAATATTTCCCCCAGTCAACGAAGCACTTCTGGAAACAATAACCCCTATCCGGTATCCGGTAAATGGTTTGGTTCTATAGGTTTCTCCATTGCTTACTATAAATTCAGAAGTAGTATGTGTACCACCACCACTTGAATTATAACTTGCAAAATTGGATGTATTATTATCTATAACGTTACCGGGGTTTGACCATCCGGCTGGCGTATTATGTATTACACCGCCAAAAGTAGCTCCGTTTACCCATGGAACTTTTGAATTATCATTGGCAGGTACGACTGCTTCATCCTGAGAAAACACAGGGGTAACTCCCGAAAGAAATGCAAGTAAAAAGCATAATATAAAAACTTTTCCCTGCTTTATTTTTTGTAAAGATTTTATCATTTTTTTTCTGTTTAATTTTTTTATCGAATACCATGAAGCTAATTCCTGTTGGATTTCAATCCCCTGAATATTTATAAAGGCTCAAAAATTTCATCAACAGATAAGAGTCTTTCTTACTTTTCAGGTAATCCAAATAGAATTTTACAGGAATAATTTCAAAAAAAGATTATACAGAGAATGGCGGAGGCCGGGATGTCCATTTCTTCCCGCAATACCTTAAATTGCAGAAAACAGTATGAGGAAAATAACCGGATATACAGGAATCATCCGGAAAAACAATTTTGTATGTTTCATAAAAGAGAAGCTCGCCCTCCATACTCGTTTTCGATCTCTTAACAAAAGGCAAAACTGCGTTTTGCATTTTAACGACAGAAGAGAAGCTCCCGGAAGGAATGGAAACAGGAATAATTTTAAAAGAATCCGGTTTCTTATTTATTACTTTAGGTTCCTGAGAAGAATTTTTAGCGGGCTTTTCCTTTTTCACAAGCATCGGCCTGTTTTTACGCTTAGCTTTGGGTTCCGGTTCTGATTTTATATAGGAAATTGATACATTTTGTCCAAGTCCGTATACCGTTGTTTCTTCAGTCACATATATTTTTGCCTTTTTTTCTTTATCAATCGCAATATGATCTGTTGACGAAACTACTTCTGAAACAATCACATCACTATTTATTGTAACTTTGGTACCTTCAACTACATGAAATTGTGAAAAAAGTACGGACGGAAAAAAAAGAAGACACCACCACTTACCCAATAGCTTATGGGTATAAATGGAGTAAATAATATCTTCTATGATGTTCATGTTAGTACGGAAAATTTCAGGAAAGACTATTTTTATGGGAGCATTAAACGCTCTGCTATCCACAGATAAATGTTTAGAATAGCGGAGCGAATTAATACTCGGGTTGGTTAATTTTTGTAGGTTGTTTAAGTATAACTCTTGAATTAAAACTTCGAATATTTTTACAAAGGAAATAAGGATAACCTATGAATACAAAGAGTGTATGTAAGCTTATTCGGATTGTATTTCATCAAAAATAAAAATACAATACCCGAACTATATCCTACTGTTACATGAAGTCTAAAAAGGGTTAAAAAATAAAATAACATACAATATATCAGCACTTTAATAATAGTTATATTTGTAATTATTTCGGATAGTATAACTAATATACTCTTTAGAAAAGAACGAATCCCTACTTAAACCTTTTTCTTTGCAGTCTAATCAATAATGGACCTGAAATGAAAAAGCTAACTTTACTACTACTCTGTATGAGTTTCGGATTTACTTACCCGCAGTTCAATGAACATTTCCTTACCCAACAACAAATTGACGATAAAATAGAAGAAGCGAAAGCAGTTTCCATCGAACACCCGAAAAAAGCTATAAGGCATCTCGAGGATGTCTACACCGAAGCAAAAAAGACAGGATACAAAAAAGCAATGCTAGAAAGCCTTGTCTTCAGAATGATGGTGCATTTTGACATAGGAAATTCCAAAAAAATCATAAATTTTAGTGATGAAGCAGAGAAATTAGCAATCGAGCTTAATGATATTGAATTATTGTGCCACATTTACCGGCTCAAAGGACAAGCTTATGATCAGCTCGCCTTTTTTGATAAAAGCCGAAAAGAACTTCAAAAATCCTTAGCCATATCCGAAAAGATATCAGACAGCAATCCGAAATACTATAACCAGGCCCTTATCTACCAATGGCCTCATTGACAGCGCATACCACCAGCTCTGCAGATTCTGTTATGTATTATCAGAAAAAGGCAATGGATGTTATAGTTAAAATAACCGATGATAAAGATTATATTCATAAAAAATACAATCAGCTCACATTGAGTTACATCAATATGGCCATGACCAATGCCGCCTTAAATAATTTCGAAAAATCAGAGTACTATTTAACCAAGGCATTGGACAACAGTAAGAATAATGAGCATTTTATCAACAAAAGAACTGAAATATTGATTTTCAACGAATTTGCATGGTTATATTACACCCAGCAGGAATATGGCAAATCCATAGAATATGCCGAACAGGCGGAAATCATGGAGAAGCAGACCGGGCTACCCTATGTTCGAAGAGACATCTATGAGGTTCTTTTCAAATCTTATGTAGAAATAGGAAATAAAACCAATGCTTCAAAATATACAAACCTTTACACTTCTCTGAACGACAGCATCGTAAATGCCGAAAAGATTGCTATTGATACTCCTGTAGGACACATGATGAAAGAAGTAAAAGAAGCTCACACAAACACTATTTTTAAGGTGTTTATGATAGCAGGCGTTATTATTATCTTTACAATTATTTCTGGATGGATCCTTTGGAGAAATAAGCAAAGTATTCTAAACAAAAGATATAAGGTAGCTATCGAAAACCTGAAAAATCCTGCTCAAAAAAAGTCAGCCTCCGTAACTAAAAAAAGCATTGTCATTACAGATGAAACGCTCAATGACCTCTTGCAAAAACTCAAAAAATTTGAAGAATCCCAAAAATTCCTGAGAAAGGATATGAATCTCACCTATCTGGCCAATTCACTCAATACCAATACCCGGTATCTTTCCGAAGTTATCAACCAGCACAAAGGAAAAAATTTCTACAATTACCTGAACGGGTTAAGAATACAATATATCACAGATTTGCTTTACAAAGAACCTAAATACAGGGAGTACAAGGTCAGCTATCTTGCGGAAGTCTGCGGTTTTACATCAAGGGAAGTATTTTNNCGTCATATTCAAAAAAGAAACGGGAATGACCCCTTCCCATTTTATCAATAATCTTAGAAAGAAAGAATCTGAAATATAGCCTTTGATATTCATCAGTTTCTAAAAAGAATATCCGACTGTCTAACCGGAGGTTTTTGGTTTTAAATTCCTGAAAGAACAGATTTGCTAATCAAATTAAAATATTAAAACATGAGAAACTTATTTTACTTTTCAACGATCAGTTTTATGCTGATCTTCTTTGCTCAGTCTGCTACAGCGCAGGTTCAGCTTAAGCGTGTAGAAGGGCCCAGAAATTCCCT
>LSQX01010703.1_pt1 | contig 13278 bp, 12 predicted proteins | sample 654561 | NCBI WGS metagenome assembly LSQX01 (sample SAMN04489861, study PRJNA283612) | anaerobic digester metagenome | isolation source: 4 biogas reactors fed with cattle manure at either 37C or 55C with and... | place: Denmark: Kongens Lyngby | collected 2014 | reverse complement strand
TGCTTAGAATAGAGCCTTACACTAAAACATTTTGACAATCAAAGCGACGTGACACAATCTACAACTCAACCTGACTTAAGCGATATTCACCACGATGACTGGGTAGAACGTTATCTACCTGCGAGCTGGCGTCCCTATGCTCGACTGGCACGTATCGATAGGCCGGTCGGCACTTGGCTAACCGTGTTACCCTGTCTTGCTGCTTTATTTCAGGCGGCAGGTGGCTTTCCTGACATTGGCCGCTTAATTATCTTCTGTCTTGGTGCAGTTTTAATGCGAAGTGTCGGTTGCACTATGAACGACATCTGGGACAGGGATTTTGACAAGCATGTCGAGCGTACCCGTTTTCGTCCCTTGACCAGTGGCCAAATCTCTCTCAAGCAAGCTGTCATCTTTTTGTTTGCCCAATTTGCCTTAGCTGCTGTTTTACTGTTTTTTATTAATAGCTATAGTCGTTGGATGGCCGTCGCCTTGGTGCCCTTGGTTATTATCTATCCACTCTGCAAACGCTTTACGCATTGGCCACAAGCCGTGCTGGGTGCTGCCTTTAACTGGGGCATGCTGATGGCCTGGTCCGATACCAATAACACCATACCGTTAGCGGCTTGGGCCATGTGGCTAGGCACAGTTGCTTGGCAAATCGGCTACGATGCGATTTATGGTTACACAGATATCAAGGATGACCTAAAGCTTGGCCTGAAGTCAGCCGCTATCCGCTTTGGCGATAATGGTCACTACTGGCTCAGCGGCTTTTATATCGCCACCATGGTCTTATGGCTCTGGGGTGGTTGGTCGATGGGTATGGGCTGGGGCTATTTTGTCTTGATGATCTTGATTGCAGCACATCTCACTTGGCAACTCAAACGCTTTGATGTAAATAAACCAGAGCGTAGCTTTGCCTTATTCCGAGCCAATATGCTGACAGGGGTGTTACTAGTTGCCGCTGCTTGGCTTGGCACCTTAACCGTATAATCAAAAGTAGGAATTCTATAATACTGGCTATAGCGCTTTATCCACTTATTTTTAAAGCGCTATTTCTCGGTCGCTGAGCTAGAGACGGATAGCTATGATGGCTTACCGCCTTTAGCAAAGGCAGCTGCTCTAACTCCCCCCGCTCCACCGCTTGAGCCAACAGCATTTCAGCTAACTCCAAACGGCTCATCACTTGCTCTCCAGAAAAATGCAAGACACAGCCTCTACAGCTTTCTACTTGTACGCTTAAAGCACACAAGAACTCCACTAAGTCCGGTGCATAGGTTGGGCTGCCCCACTCATCATTAACCAGTGTCAGCGCCTCACCTTGAGCTAATTTTTCTTTAGCAGCACGTAAAATCTTGCTTTGAAAGTTTTCCCCAAATTCACTGTAGAGCCAAGAAGTACGCACAATAATCACGTCAGGATTTGCTTGTCGCAGCGCCTTTTCCCCAGCTAATTTACTTTGGCCATAAACATTAATCGGATTAGGCTCATCTTCCACCGCATAAGGCGCCCCCTTTTGGCCATCAAATACATAATCCGTCGAGAGGTGGATTAACGCAATACCCTGCAGAGAGCATTCCTCAGCTAGCAAAGCAGCAGCTGTCGCATTAATAGCAAAAGCTTTTTCCGGCTCAATTTCTGCTTGCTCAACATTAGTATAGGCTGCCGCATTAATGACGACATCAGGGCGATAGTTATGGAAGGCTTTGCGAACTGAGTCTTGATGAGTGATATCTAGCTGATGACGAGCTAAAACAATCAAAGAAAGACCCTGTTTCTGCAGCTCTGGAGCATGAGCAGTAAAAGCCTGCCCTAACTGACCCGCACCACCCGTGACGAGGAAATTAGTCATTGACTTTATCAAAGAGAAAGCGACGTAACCTGGTTTTATAAGCTTCCTGAATATGTTTTCTTGCTGCTTCTGCGGCCATCTCAGGGTCTCGTGCTTCTAGTGCTTGAACAATTGCTTCATGCTCATTACGAGCTTCATCAGGTCGCCCCCTTTCTGACAATGTACTATTACCCAATAAAAGCATTGAGTTTTGTAAAGCCTGTAGCGTTTTTAATAAAAAACGATTATGACCACATTGGTAGAGAACCTGATGAAACATACGATTATTATTTGCTATTTCTACAGCGTCTGTCATTTCCCTATCTGCTTCCATCAATGTGCGTAACAAAGAAACCTCCACGTCCGTCGCATGTTTAGCTGCTAAAGAAGCCGCTGTACTCTCTAACACACCACGCATTTCATATAACTCACTGACTAAACCCTGATCAAGTTCGGTAATAATCATGCCTCGATGGGGGTCATTAGTTACTAAGCCCTCATTGACTAAACGGTTAAGCGCTTCACGCACAGGCGTACGACTGATGCCCACACTTTTAGCTAGCTCAGTTTCACGCACTCGGGTTCCCGGCTGCAATGAGCCATCCTCAAGCCCCCGAATTACATATTGGTATGCTTGCTGTGCTGAGGTTGTTCCACGCTGCTTATTATCGCCCTCTGTCTCATCCAATAATGAAGTTTTTTTAAGTAGCAACTCAGCTGCAATCGCATCTTTTTCTGTTGTCGTCATATCTTTTATTCACAAAATTGTTGTATTTTTTGTCTCAAATATATCTTTATTATATATAAAAAATACATTAGGGGTTTTATGTATACAAAAGAATACATTAGTTGTGTACAATTAAATTCATTATGTACACAAATGAATACATTAGTATTCTTAATCAATTTTTTTTAATATTTAAATGGACCTGCACGATATGGATCAACTTTATGATGTCATCGTAATTGGCGGAGGAAATGCAGCCTTATGTGCTGCCTTAAGCGCCAAAGAGCAAGGCGCTAAAAAAATTGCCTTAATAGAAAGCGCACCAAAAGAGTGGCGCGGCGGCAATAGTAGCCACACTAGAAACCTTCGTTGTATGCACAATGAACCCACTGACGTACTCACTGATAGTTACACTGAAGATGAGTACTTTGAAGATGTTTGGCGAGTCACCAATGGCCAAACCAATGAAAACATGGCCCGTTTTGTCATTCGTTCAACAGTGGACGCAACCGCATGGATGAAAAAAAATGGGGTTCGTTTTCAGCCTTCTCTTGGCGGTACCTTACAGCTAGGCCGTACTAACGCCTTCTTCTTAGGCGGTGGGAAAGCCTTAGTCAATGCTTACTTTAAAGCAGCTGAAAAATCAAAAATTAACATTTTTTATGAAACTGAATGCACTGGCCTGACGATTAATAACAATTGCTGTGAGTCCATCACGGTAATACACAAAGGCCGAGAAAAAACCATGCGCGCTAAATCCTTTGTAATTGCTGCCGGTGGCTTTGAATCAAATCGCGAATGGCTCGAAGAAGCTTGGGGACCAGCTGCCAAAAACTTCTTAATTCGTGGTACTCGTTTTAATCAAGGTGTCGTCCTAAAGGAATTAATTCGCAATAAAGCAATGATTATTGGCGACCCAACACAAGGTCATGCAGTAGCTATTGATGCTCGTTCCCCTCTTTATGATGGCGGCATTGTTACCCGCGTTGACTGTGTCTCTTTAGGTATTGTTCTTAATAAAAATGGTGAACGCTTTTATGATGAAGGCGAGGACTTCTGGCCAAAACGCTATGCCATCTGGGGACGTTTAGTAGCTAAACAACCAGATCAAGTGGCCTATTCGATCATTGATCAAAAGTCCATCGGTCGTTTCATGCCCTCAGTCTTTAAATCTATTCAAGCTGACACGCTAGAATCCTTAATTAAAAAGCTGGAATTACCTTTAGAGCAATCACTTCAAACGATTGCTAACTATAACGCCGCTGTACAACCTGGCACTTTTGATCACAGTATTCTGGATAATTGTCGCACTGAAGGTTTAGCTATTAATAAAACTCACTGGGCCACCACAATTGATAAAGGGCCCTTTTACGCTTACCCACTAGCTACTGGTATCACATTTACCTATATGGGCGTCAAAGTAGACAAAGAAGCCCGTGTCACCATGGCTGATGGCTCAATGGCTACCAATTTATTTGCAGCTGGAGAAATTATGGCCGGCAACATTTTAACTCAAGGTTATGTAGCCGGATTTGGTATGGCTATTGGGACAGTTTTTGGTCGAATCGCAGGCAAGGAGGCCGCAAAAAATGCTAACGCTTGAAAAACTTCTTGAAGAATCAAAACACTCTATCGGCATTTGTAACTCTTGTCGTTACTGTGAGGGTTTCTGTGCCGTATTCCCTGCTATGGAAAAGCGCCTAGATTTTACTACTGCTGATATGCACTATCTATCTAATCTTTGCCATAACTGTAGCGAATGCTTTTATGCCTGTCAGTATGCCCCTCCGCACGAGTTTAATGTAAATATCCCACAACAATTAGCACAAGTTCGCCTTGGTACGTATACCGAATATGCGTGGCCCAAAGGCATTGCTAATCTTTTTGTAAAAAACGGGCTAATTGCCTCTTTAATGTTTGTCCTAGCTTTAATCATATTATTTGTTGGGGCAAGCCTATTCAGCTCTTCAGGCCCTATTAATGGCGACTTCTATGCTATCTTCCCGCATAATTTCTTAGTTATCATATTCGGCTCTGCTTTTACCTGGATGCTTCTAGCCATTTTGATCGGCTTCAAAAACTATCTAAAAGACATAGAACCTGATACCAAATCGCTTTTTACTGTTGGAAATGTCAAACAGGCTTTATCTGACGCGCTCAGCATGAAATACCTCCATGGTAATATCAAAACAGGCTGTACCTACCCAGATGATAATATTTCACCCTGGCGTCGTTACTTCCATCACTTTACCTTTTACGGTTTTATGCTTTGCTTTGCAGCCACTTGCAGCGGCACAGTTATGCATTATTTATTCGGTATGGTAGCGCCATATCCATTTTTTAGTGTACCGAAGATCTTAGGAACTGTTGGCGGTGTTTCATTAGCCATTGGTACTGCCGGCTTATTTGTACTTAAAACAAAAGCTGATGAAAGCATTAAAGATATTCGCCAAATGGGTATGGACTATGCTTTTATAGCTTTATTATTCCTTACTGCCATTACTGGTTTAGCTTTAATGGTCTGGCGCGAGACGGGGGCTATGCCTGGGTTGTTGATCACTCACTTAAGCTTAATCTTGGCCTTATTCGTAACGATGCCATTTGGTAAGTTTGTCCATGCATTTTACAGATTTGGCGCTTTATTAAAATACGCCAAGGAATCAAAAGAAGACACACATTAAAAGAGCCTTTTTAATACCTTAAGCAAAGGGGAGACTATTTTTAGTCTCCCCTTGTTTTTATTTATTCATCTCAAATGTTATTTAATATTTTATTGAACAATAATTTTGTATATATAAGTGAAGCAAGCTACGGTTGGAGGTGAACTATACCCGATTCGAAGCTATTACCATCAACTCACTCATAACATTTCGTTCTAAAAAAATACACATTTTTTTCACTTTGAGATAAGTCCTTTTTTACTTAAATACTTACTAACAAACTTATAACTTGGACCTACAGTCAATAACACAAATATCAAGCGGCTGACCTGAAAGCTAGTGACGAGCGGTGCCCCTAACATCAACACTTTAGCGGTTACTGCCATTTCTGCAAGACCACCGGGACTCATAGCCAAAATCGCAGTAGGAAGATAAATATCAGACATATAGGCTACAACAGCACAAAAAACAAAGGCTAAAAGTAGATATATCACCGTCATCAAACTGACAGCCCCCAAAAAGCGGGGCGCTTGTTTAAAAAATCCAGCTTTATAGTTACTGCCTAAAGACCAACCTAAAAACACTTGCCCCATCTGTTGAATTTCTGGTTGCAGTTGAGTAAAAACAATCTCATTAGTCGTCAGTATCGCAGTAACAATAATCCCTCCTAACATCATGGCATTTGGCGCTTTAATTTTTTCTAAAACAAAACAACCTACGCCCGTCAAAAGCAATAATTTAATCAACCCTAAGTAGCTATACTCGACAACTTGTACCTGTGATGCTAATTCTCCCTTCAAACCTAAAAACTGATAACTAAAGGGAATTAAAATAACAATAAGCAATACACGCAAGCTATGAGCAGATGCCACCAGAGACAGATTGGTAGAACCATTTCTTTCAGCTAGCACTACCATCTCGCTAGCACCTCCTACGGTGCTGCCAAAATAAGCAGTGGCATAATCAACGCCGCCCCACTTATACAAAATCCCTGAACCCAAGAGCCCAATAGCAACCGCAAAAAAACAACCAGCAATCACATAAGGCAACAGGTTTTTAATAATTTCAACCGTTTCAGGTGTGAAATGAAGTCCTAGCGCAATTCCAATAATCCATTGCCCTACCTTTCTAAAACCAACATGGCAAAGAATATTTGCCCCATTGATTCTAAAAATAGCAGTAAATATCAATGAACCTAAAAGCCAAGGAATAGGAGTCCCTATAGCCACTGCAATCAGAGAGCCTGCAAAAGCTACTAAAAAACCGAAAAACACCTGTTTAGCCATATCCAATACACACCCAAAACAACATCATAGATAGCAACATAACAGACTATCCCTAAACATAAAGTATGTCGACAAAAAAACTGGCGCTAGCGTTGATATGCTAGCGCCAGTTTACCTAAGTGAACACAATCAGCGCATTAAGTCGTTATCTTAGTTTGCCGGAGCCTTCCTACCTCCAATCCAACGACGCATCATCGGTGGAAACACAATCACTGATATTGCTAAAACCCATAAAGCAATTGAAATATTACTCTGGAATAAAATACCTAACTCACCATTACTAATAGATAAAGCACGTCGTAAATTTTGTTCCATCAAATTACCTAAAACCACACCTAACACCAGAGGGGCTAACGGCACATCAAGCTTCCTGAAGAAATAACCTACGAGCCCGATAATAACAACTAGATATAGGTCAAAGTTAGTACCATTTAAAGCCCAAACTCCAATAAAACTAATCGCTAAAATACCTGGAACCAATAACCAAGAAGGGATGTTAAGCATTGCAGCAAAGATTCGGACCATAGGGATATTCATCATCAACAACATAAAGTTAGCAATAAATAGTGATGCAATGAGTCCCCACACAATTTGTGGCTGATACTCGAATAAAGCAGGTCCTGGTGTAATATTATAAAGTGTTAAAGCACCCATCATGACGGCAGTAGTACCTGAACCTGGTACACCTAATGTCAACATGGGAATAAATGAACCTGTCGCAGAGGCGTTATTAGCTGCTTCAGGTGCAGCCAATCCCCGTAAGTCACCCTTGCCGAATTGCGCTTCAGAATCACGTCCTTCAACAAGCTTTTTCTCTGAAGAATAAGCTACCGCTGATGCTATACTTGCTCCAGCTCCCGGTAACACACCAACAATAGAACCAACTAGACCACCGCGCACAGAGGTCCACCAAGTTTGTCTTAGTTCTCTGAAATTAAATAGCTTTCGTTCACTCTTTGGAACACTAATTGAGTGTCCTCTAAGGAGATTCTCAAGCATTTGCAACATTTCGGATACGGCGAATAAGCCAATAACCACTACAACAAAATCAATTCCATCTGACAGATTAGTAATATCAAAAGTATAACGATAAACACCTGAGTTAGAATCAACCCCTACTGTTGAAATAGCCAGTCCAGTCAAGGCAGCAATAACCCCTTTGACTGGTTGCTCACCTAATAAACTAGTCAAAGCACAAAAAGCAAAAACCATCAATACAAAATACTCAGCAGGTCCAAAAGCGACTGCCCACTGAGCTAATAGCGGCGCAAATAACAGCACACCAAAAATAGCAATTGTTGAACCTACAAACGATGACCAAGCAGACAGTGATAAAGCAACCCCTGCCAACCCCTTACGTGCTAATGGATAACCATCTAAGGTGGTCATAACTGCAGAAGCTTCACCTGGAACGTTAATTAGAATTGAGGAGATGCGTCCACCATACTCTGCACCAACATAAACCGCCGCTAGCAGAATCAATGCACTTTCTGGAGGTAATTGCATTGCAAATGCAATCGGTACGAGCATGGCTACGGCATTAATTGGCCCAAGACCGGGCAGCACACCAACAATCGTGCCAATAACTCCACCAATAGCTGCGATAAGAAGATTTAAGCCTGAAAAAGCAACCCCCATGCCCAACGCTAAATGCTCTAAAACTCCGCTCATAGTACACCTCGCAATAGACCTTCTGGCAATACAACATCTAGGCCTTTGTCAAACAAAAAGAAGAACAACACTGACATGACAACACCACCAATAATTGCCTGTAGCCAAGTCGCTCCAAAAAGTTTTCCTACTAAAACCACCATAAGAGTAGTAGAAATCACAAAGCCTAACAATTGAAAAAAGAAGGCATATAAAACGATATAACCCACCATGGCAAGAATACGAAGATTGGCGCTTCGAGTATTTGCTTCAGCTTCATTACCACCTTTAAAAAGCAGAATCAAACCACAAATGGCCATGACAGCAGCAATCAATAATGGAAAGGCTTTAGGGCCGATTGGTTCATAAGAAAAAGGCGGTTCTAAATCGTATCCGAAGATAGTTAAAAACGCAGCAAAAAGAATCGCCACGACACCGAGGGTGCGATCAGTTAATTTCATCTTTATTTTCCCCGTAAAGATTTTTGAGATACCGCTAAAGCCATAGTCCGGAGATGTGCTATGGCTTTAGCTTAATATCGTCTGAAGTAGTTAAATCTAATTATTTTTAAAAACTATCTCATCAGACCGAAACTTTCAGCCAACTCTGCGTATTCTTTGACACGATTTTTGACATAGTCGTCAATTTCTTTACCGGCAACATCATTGGGGAATAGGCCTTGTTGCTGCTGAATTTCCTTATAAGCGTCTGTTTTGTACAGTTCATTAAAGGCATCAACCCACCAGTTATATTGCTCATCAGTCACGTCGGGTCCAACGTAAAAGCCGCGCATAATGGACCAAACAATGTCGTAACCCAGCTCTGTAGCAGTAGGTACATCACTTAAAATCCCAGGTAAGCGCTCCTCGCTAAATACGGCTAAAACGCGCATATCAGACCCACCCTGAATAGCGGCAATAGCTTCCCCCACACCAGTCGAAAGAATATGAACATGATTACCACTTAATGCGGTCGCAGCCTCACCACCACCTTCAAAGGCAACAAAACGAATCTTCTTATAATCCACCTCAGCAGCTCTACCGGTTAACGCTACAACCATCCAGTCTTGACTGCCTACAGAACCACCAGCCCCAAAAACCACTTTACTTGGATCGGCTTTTAATGCTTGAATCAAATCATCTAAGTTTTTATAAGGTGAATCCTTAGTAACCATTAAAGCGCCGTAATCAGTACCAACGCTAGCCAACCATCGAACATCATCTGCGGTATAGCGACCAAATTTACCCTGAGCTAAATTCAGTAAAGAACCACCAGAGAAAGCGACAATTGCGTTAGGGTCATCTCTGCGCTGAGCCACAATATTATTATAAGCAACAGCGCCAATACCGCCCGGCATATAAATTGTGCGCATCGGATTACTTAACAGCTCACTCTTTTGAAAGCTGTTAACTGCAATACGACAGGTTAAATCAAAACCGCCTCCTGGTTGAGCCGGTGCGACACACTCCGGACGGTTAGGTTCTTGTGCTTGTACTAAGTTAGTGGAAAACACGAAACCACAGGCTACCAATAGGGCAGATAGTTTTTTGCTGATACGCATAGTGACTCCTTAATATATTTATAAATGTTTGGTACGTGCTAACAATAACTTTAAGAAGCTTTCGATTAGCTTTCAAAGTTAAAAAGTCTAGGGAAAACACCAATAAATATCACAACATTTACTAACATTTTTAAAAATCAAAGACTCTTATCAGCTATATCTTGAATGATTATCTCAACTAGTTTTTCTTAAATATCAAGCGGGTACAAAGACCTTCACCCGCTTTATTATTAAAAACCTCAAACTGCCCACGATGAATTTCCATTACACTCTGAACAATGGCTAAACCTAAACCAAAGCCATCCTGCTTTTTGCCCTCTTCCCCTCGTCTAAAACGCTTTCCCGCACCCGCTAAATCATCTTCGCTCATCCCAGGGCCATTATCTTTTAGCTGTAATATGACTTCAGAGCTGCTATCAATCACTGAGACTGTGATTGTTGAGCCTTTAGGACAATAACGGATTGCATTCGTGATCAAATTACTCAATGCCTCACGTATTAACCAGTCTATACCTTTAATTTCAATTGGGTACGGTGTCGATTCAAAACCATAATCCATTTTCTTTTTAATAGCCATCATCACATTATCGGACACCACCTGCTCAGTTAAAGCGTTTAACTCAAGCACTGCATACTCTTCTGGATTACCATATTCTCCAGCTGAGCCCTGTACCCTAGCCAAGCTTAGAAACTGATTGGTTAAATTTACAGTCTGTTGTAGGCGACTTTTAGCTGCCCCTAATACCTCCTGTAACTCAGGGGACTCAGTCAAGCTTTCAGCGTATTCTAATTGCGTATGTATTACGGACAAGGGTGTCCGTAACTGATGCGACGCATCATTAAGAAAAACTCTTTGTTGCTCAGCCTTTTTAGCGTAACGCTCAATATGACTATTAATAGCTGTTGTTAGAGGTCGCATTTCACGTGGCAAAAGCTTTTCATCAAGCGGCCGTAAATCATCTAAACGCCGATTTTCGATATTTTTTGATGCAGTTTTTAATAAAGAAGAGGTTAAAACAACAGCAAGATAAATAAAAACGACAAGCAATAATAAAATGATGACATTACTTAAAATGGTTTCCCACATAAATTGCTGTATCACCCGGTTCCTGTCTTCTTGTGTCTCAGCAACTTGAATCAATAACGATGAAACTGAGCGATTTTCTAAAACTAAAGGCATCTCTACAAGCATGCTCGCAACCCTGACGGGCTCATCTAAATAAACTCCATACTCAAAATATGGAATATTAAATTCCAGCTGCTCCTGCGGTGTCGGTAAATCAACATAACCAATTTCAGTTAAACCGTCACTAGTAATAACTCTAAAATAAACTTTACTACTCGTTGTCAGCTCCAGCAGTTCTAGCATATAAAAAGGCTGCTCCATACTGATTCCACCACTTTCATAATGCATATTTTTAGAAATAGCATAAAGAGCACCAGCTAAAGAACGGTCAAATGCTTTATTAACGTGCTCGTCTATATTGGCAATCGAACTCCATACAGTAAACACCATCACACACAATGAAGACGGCAATAACAGCCAAAGCAACAAGCTTTTAAAACTACTGTCACTTAAATATTTAAGCAGCGATTGACGTAAATTATTCATAGAACAGACAACTAGATCTTTCCAAAAGCCTAACTCTTAATCACACTCAGTTTTTTGTAAACAATAACCAATACCACGCAAGGTTGTAATCTCAACAGAGGTGGTGAGCAATTTTTTGCGTAAACGGTGAATAATCACCTCAATGGCCTCAAGACTAAGATCACTATCCGCATCGATCAATCGGTCAAGGATAAACTGCTTAGAGATTGGCTCACCACTCTTTAACATCAAAGCTCTTAGAACAGCCAACTCACGAGGTGTTAGCGCTAATGGCTCCCCATCGAGCGTGAATTGATGGCTACTTAGATCCAATTTTAAATTACCTAAAGACAAACCCTGTTTTTCAAGCCCTCGACTACGCCTGACAAGCGCAGTAAGACGCGCCTTTAACTCCTCTATACTAAAGGGTTTAGCCAAAAAGTCATCGGCACCCAATTCTAAAGTCTGTACCCGCTGAGTCAAGGTGTCGCGCGCAGTTAATATCAAAATAGGTGTATAAATCTCTAGCTCGCGAATCTTTTTAATTAAACTCACCCCATCGATTCCTGGCAAACCTAAATCCAAGATAATAACGTCAAAATCCTCAACGCCTAGTCTTTTAAAAGCTAAAGCGCCATCACTAGACCACTCCACTATCCAGTCACTATTTTGTTGTAAGCTCTTGCTTAGCCAATGGGCTAAATCATGCTCATCCTCAACAAGGAAGATCCTCATAAGCCACCATCATATAGAAAAAATGCCGAAGCAAGTCATAAAGATTGCCCCATCATACTAAGGAAAACATCAGCTTGCTAATCGACAAATAAACGTATATTTTAAGCTAAAACGATGTCACACTTAGACCATTATAAGTCTTTACACGGAGCTAACTATGCACAAAACAAAAATCGTCATGCTGGATGACTGGGAAAACTTCTTTACGTCAAATATAGACTGCTCTACTTTCGGGGATACAATTGATTTTAGGGTTTATCAACAAACCCTCTTAGGGGACAAGCTGTATGATGCGATTGCAGATGCTGAAGTAATTATCCTCCTGCGCGAACGAACTGCGGTTAACCAACACTTTATCGATCACGCTCCTCATTTAAAACACATTATTTGTACCGGTAATCAAGTACGTAATTTGGATGCTGAAGTGGTAGAAAAAGCCGGCATAAGTGTCTCTTTTGCCAAGGGAGGTGACTCAAAATCTTCCACTTGTGAACTCGCTTGGACTTTAATTCTAGCCTCCTTTAAGCAACTAGATAAACTTAGAGTAGGCCAACATCAACCTCTATGGCGCCAACACGCCGACAAACAGCCAGCATTCATCCCCCCTACACTGAGAGGTAAGCAATTAGGGATTATAGGTCTGGGAAGTATCGGCCAAAAAGTAGCTACTGTAGCCAAAGCCTTTGGTATGAATGTAGTCTGTTGGAGCCCTAACATGACTCCTGAACGCGCTGCAGAGCATGAGGTTGAAGCAACAAGCCTAGAAAACCTATTAAGTAGCTCTGACGTTATCAGCATCCATTTGGTCTTAGGCGAAACTACTCGCCATATATTAAATGCTCAAAATTTATCTTTACTAAAAAGAAATGCTATCTTAGTTAATACCTCAAGAGCAGAGATCATTAATACAGAGGCATTATTAACAGCATTGAAAGAAGAGCTGATTTTTTATGCTAGCGATGTTTTTGAAACAGAACCTTTGCCAAGCGATCACCCCTTTTATTCGCTTGACAATGTCTTGATGTCTGCACACTTTGGTTTTGTTGCTCAAGAGGTGTACCAATTATTTGCAGAAAATATCACTAAAGAGCTAAAAGCTTATCTTTCTTAAAAACTGATCTCACCCAGAACGGCATCGTAAATTGCCAGAGCCTGTTTGATTTCGTCTTCATTAACCACCAGTGGCGGAGCAACGTGAATACGGTTTTCCGCCATAAAGGGTAAGAGCCCCTTGGCAATCAAGGCATCTTTAACCTGA
>LSQX01274781.1_pt1 | contig 13280 bp, 4 predicted proteins | sample 654561 | NCBI WGS metagenome assembly LSQX01 (sample SAMN04489861, study PRJNA283612) | anaerobic digester metagenome | isolation source: 4 biogas reactors fed with cattle manure at either 37C or 55C with and... | place: Denmark: Kongens Lyngby | collected 2014 | reverse complement strand
GGCGTGTGCCGTTACGATACCCCTTCCTTTTATCAGTGCGTTCGTATGGTTCGGCTTGAAGCTGTTCGGTGGCTTGCGCCTGCAAAATCTGGTTCAATATCGATTCCAATAACGCTGACACACCGGCATCCTTGTTATTTCCTAAAAATAGACGGTGCAAAAGTTCTTGATCTACGGTAATCTGGTATTGAGCCATTCAAATTCCTCCTCTTAGAATTCTGGTTTGTCCAACTTCTATTCTAACTGAGGAATTTGTTAATGGCTCTCCTATTTTTTCAGAAAACCATTTTTACACCATTATACGGACTCAACTAAAATGGCTACAGAAAGGGTTTTTTAGTTAATAGAAGAATATTATGTAATAACATAAGAAATTTGTTACACCCAAATCTTTATTATAGAAATATACTCTGGTAATTTTTTGAAAGGAGGCCAAATGATGACTCCTATGGCAGTTCATAATCAAGAAGAGCTATCTAATCAAATTTTAAAATGTCGCGATGATAAAGAGCGAATCATTTTTCGAAAACAATCGGATGGGACCTTTATACTCACTGAGGGTTCATGTTCATGGCTTAAAAAGGATGAGCAAGCTGATGTGACTAAATTACGAAAACGTATTGAACCCTGGCTTACAGCTCTTTTTCAGTCTGAGCACTTTTCGTTGCTTATCGGTTCTGGATTGACTCATGCCGTACATCATTTAGCGACAAATAATAACTTACCTGGAATGAGTACTGCTAAATTTTCAGTTTTTGAAGAGCAAATTAATAATGCAGCATGTGCATCTTGTAAAAAATTAGGTCGCGGAGAAGAGGCTAATCTAGAAGACCAAATTCGTGTGGCAAACGAGTTGTTAACCGGTTTAAAGCATTATTCTAGTGGAGAATTAAGTGGCGATATCAAAGAACTGGAAGATAAAATTGAAATATTAGAAAATGACATTGAGACTAATCTACGTAATTTTGCCCAATTTATATTAAACGGAGAAAACGAATTGGCTGTAGCACAGGCAGATAAAAGACAAGAGGCATTTAAATATCTGGTGAATTTTTTAATGAGCTTTGCCAGCAGGTCAGGAACGCGTGATCGCTTGAATATTTTTACCACAAATTATGACCGGATTATTGAGGCAGGCGCAGAATTAGCTGGGTTGCATTTATTGGACCGTTTTGTTGGAAATTTGTTCCCAATATTCCGCTCTTCAAGGCTTAATATTGATATGCACTATAATCCACCGGGAATTCGAGGAGAGCCTCGGTATTTAGAAGGGGTTGCGTATTTTACGAAGTTACACGGTTCTGTAGATTGGATAAATGCCGGACGTGATATTCGCCGGATTGGTCTTCCGTTTGGAGCAGCAGATATTAATACTTATTTAAACTTACCGGGGATGTCAGAAGTAAATGCGCTAAAAATAATGATATATCCCAATTCAGCTAAAGATCGGGAAACGGCTTTATATCCTTATGTTGAATTATTTAGAGATTTTGCCGCGGCCATTTGCCGCCCAAATCATACTCTAGTAATTTTTGGCTATAGCTTCGGTGATGAACATATAAACAGGGTTATTGATGATATGCTTACCATACCCTCTACCCATTTGGTTATCATTTCATTTGATGATAAATCAGGGAGAATCATGAAAAACTACGAACGAATCGGCCGGCCATCGCAATGTACTTTAATGATCGGAAACCACTTAGGCAATTTAAAAGCCCTCGTTGATTACTATCTACCCAAGCCGGCAATCGATCGGACGACTTACCGCATGGCAGAATTGATAAAAAAGCGTCTTGAGGCAGACGATTCACAAACCGAAAGCAACTCAAATACAAATAATGGAACGGAGGAGAACAAATGAGTCAGACTCCGTTAGAATATGTTAGTGGGTTACGAATAGGGACTGTCGAATATGTTTCGCCTGTGGAAATAAAAGTTCTCTTGGATGTAGAGAGCCCAGAATATGTAGCCTTAAATGCGGGGACTCCAAGATCTTTTCCCCGTGTTAATAGTTACGTATTGTTTCCAAATGAAAAAGGGTACCTGGTAGGACAAGTTGAGTGGATAACTATTGAACGTTCTGATTTTCCAAAACGGGGAGGGATGAAAGATTTTGGTTTAGTGGATTTACCGTATCCATTACGCAAAATGAGCCTTATTCCACTTGGAGTTTTGTATAAGGAAAGAAAAAATGTAGGGGGAGAAAACGTAGAGGAAGAATATATTTTTCGGCGGGGAGCAGAAGCATTTCCGACGATTGGAGATGGAGCCTATCTACCGACCGATCGGCAATTACATTCAATTGTCGAGTCCGGCGAAAAGCGACGCGTTAAAATTGGGACAAGCCCATTGGCAGCAGATGCCGATGTCCATGTCGATCCGGATCGCCTGTTTGGACGCCACTTAGCTGTTTTAGGAAATACCGGTAGTGGGAAATCCTGTACGGTTGCGGGGTTGATTCGGTGGTCATTGGAAGCAGCACAAAAGGAAATAAAAAATAAACAAAATAAACCGAATGCCCGGTTTATACTTCTTGACCCAAATGGCGAGTATGCACAGGCGTTTTCGAATGACAAATCTATAAAAGTAAGATTATTTCAGGTTTCTGAAGACAATAAGAATAAAGGACGTAAATTACAATTACCTTTGTGGTTCTGGAATAGTTCTGAATGGTGTTGTTTTACGCAAGCTGGTGAGAGGGCGCACAGACCGATTCTTCAGCAAGCGTTGCGGATACAACGAAACAAGAAAAAACTAGATCCGGATGAGTTAGCTTCTAATGATTTGTTGCGTTACCTCCAAGGTATGTTGTCGGCTTTAGAACATGAGGTAGCTAATAATTCGCCGTTTCAAACTGCTGAATTTGGTAAATATATAGGATTTATCAGATCGCTTGAAGCAATTAAACCATCACTAGAGTATTTTGCTGAGAAAATAGATTCTTGGAACGAGCAAATTACGTCTATTATCGAGAATATTAATAACCTCCTTGTAAATAAGTGTAAAGAAGGCCGTTATTATAAGCCCTTGGCATATGGTGATGTTAATCAGCTTATTAAGATGATCAAGCAGCAAATAGAAGATATGGGCGGGGAAACAGTACCAGTGATGCCAGTAAGTGAGGACGCGCCAATTTCTTTTTCCGGGGATAAGTTTCTTCTTGACTTAGAATTTTTAGCAGTAAACAGTGGTAATCGCCAATGGTTCGATTCTTTTATATCAAGAGTTAAATCCTTACTTTCTGATCTTCGGATAAAATCAATTATTGAAGATGAGGGAGAAGTAGAGCTTGCTCAATGGCTTTACGACTATATTGGGGAAAACAAAGCAAAGAATGGATCACTGACTATTATTGATCTTTCTTTGGTTCCTTCGGATATTATTCATATCGTGACAGCTGTTATTGCCCGGATGGTTTTTGAAGCTTTGCAACGTTATAGAAAAATAAACCAAGTTTCCCTGCCTACGGTGCTGGTTATGGAAGAAGCCCATACGTTTATCAAAGGTTATCGCCCGGATGCGGAAAGAAATGATTCTTCAATTGTGTGTTGTCAAGTGTTCGAGCGAATCGCACGGGAAGGGCGGAAATTTGGCTTAGGGCTTCTTCTATCATCTCAACGCCCCTCAGAACTATCCCAAACCGTTTTATCTCAATGCAATACATTTATTCTGCACCGTATCAGTAACGACCGGGATCAAGAATTAGTAAAAAGATTAGTGCCGGACAATCTGCGGGGCTTGTTGAGTGAACTTCCTTCATTACCAACTCAAAATGCAATTATACTAGGTTGGGCTACTGAACTGCCTATTTTAGTTAAGATTGATGATTTGCCAAAAGAACAACGACCCCAGTCTGAAGATCCGGATTTTTGGGCGGTGTGGACAGGGAAAGACGATACTGGTAAAAGGGTTATTCGTAAAATCGATTGGCAAGTTATTGCCGAAGATTGGCAAAAACCAAGTGAAGATAAGAAAAAAGCTGAAGAAAAGTCATCTGAAGAAGATGAAAACCATGAATAGTTAATAAGCAGCAATGCTTTGACAGGAACAACAGGGGCATTTAAAGAAATAAACCATCGTAATAAAAAACAGTTAGTATTATGAGATACTTGGATATTTTTATTTGATAAAATAATCAGCGAGGTATTGCTAAAATGGAATACTCTCCCGGAATGCGTGTTATTATCCGTGACGAAGAATGGATGATCAAGAAAGTCGAGACCAATAGTTTGGGCAAAAAGACGTTATATTGTGTTGGCGTATCACCACTGGTTAAGGATTATGAAGCGATATTTTTAACCGATTTAGAAGAGAAGATTGAACCCGTTGACCCGGCAAAAGTTAATCTGGTGATCGACGATTCTCCGTTTTTTAGGAAATCTCGTTTGTACATAGAAAGCCAATGGCGGCAAAAGATCCCCACTGATACGGCGCTTCACATTGGCCACCGGGCGGCAATGGATTTGATCGACTTCCAGTTGGAGCCGGCCCAGATCGCTTTGCGGCGCCCCCGACAGCGGATTTTGATCGCGGATGCGGTCGGTCTGGGCAAGACCCTGGAAGCCGGGATTTTGATGTCAGAATTGATTGCTAGAGGCAAAGGGAAGCGGATTTTGGTTGTTACGGTCAAAAGCATGATGACACAATTTCAGAAGGAGATGTGGAACCGCTTTACCATCCCTTTAGTCCGTCTTGATTCGAAAAAGATTCAGAAGATCCGTGCCCAACTACCCACAAACTACAACCCCTTCTTTTATTATGACAAAACGATCATCTCCATCGATACCCTAAAGCGGGATGTGGAGTACAGAACACATCTGGAGAATGCATGGTGGGACATTATTGTCATCGACGAGGCGCACAATGTGGCAGCCCGCGGCAGTCGTCAGGCCCAGCGCTCGCGACTCGCCCAGTTGTTGGCGGAACGCTCGGATACGTTAATTATGTTGTCGGCAACTCCCCATGACGGGCGTTCCGAGAGTTTTGCCTCTCTAATGAACATGCTCGATCCCACCGCAATTGCTAATCCCCATGATTACGGGAAAGAGGATATCAAGGGGCTCTGTATCCGTCGGTTCAAAAAGGATGTCCGCGCTCAGATCCAAGCTGAATTCAAAGAAAGACGGATTAGCATCGAAAAATGTCAAGCTTCGCCGTTGGAAGAGAATGCTTTCGAGCTATTCGTCAATATGAGGCTGGAGATGGATGAAGACAAGCGCCGTATTGCCGGACAGCTTTTTAAAACGACCCTTGAGAAAGCGATGTTTTCCAGCCCGGCCGCCTGTATAAAAAGCATCGATGAACGCCTTAAAAAACTAAAGACAAGGAATAACCCGGGTGCTCGAAAAGACATTGCCCAGCTGGAAGAACTAAAAACCGCTTTAGAGAGGATTGGACCAGCGGACTTTTCGCGTTATCAAAAGCTGCTTGCATTGTTGAAGAGTGAAAGCTACGGCTGGAACCCGAAAAACACCAATGACCGGCTTGTCATCTTTACTGAGCGGATTGAAACCATGCGTTTTCTGGCTGCGCACTTGCGTAAAGATTTGGGCCTGGATGGGGAAACGGTCCAGGAACTCTATGGCGGGATGAGCGATAGTGAACAGCAAAAGGTTGTTGAGGATTTTGGCCGCGAAGAGTCACCGATCCGGATCTTAGTCGCTTCGGATGTGGCTTCCGAAGGGATTAACCTGCATTATCTCTGCCACCGCTTGATTCATTTTGACATTCCATGGTCACTAATGGTCTTCCAGCAAAGGAACGGACGGATCGACCGTTATGGCCAGCGTGAACAGCCTGATATTCGCTATCTAATGGTGAAAAGCGCCAATGAAAAAATCAAAGGTGATCTGAGGATCATAGAGATCCTTATTGAAAAAGAGGAACAAGCCTACAAGAACATCGGGGATCCGACTCTATTAATGGGTAAATTTAACATCGAAGAAGAGGAACTGATTACTGCAGAAGCCATCGAAAAAGGGGTAAGTGCCGAGGATTTCGAACATCAGATTGATAATTACGCTCAGGAATTTGATCCGTTCGAATTGTTGATGCAAGATGCGACCAAAGAGGAAGGGCCGGTCGAAATCTGTGACGAGCAAACCTTGTTTAAGGACTTTGATTATCTGCGTACTGCTTTGACTTATTTTACCCAAAGCGAACGGTATCCGTTCCGTGAACTGGAAACTGTAGAAGGGATTGAAATAGAATTAACCCCTGACATCAAAAGGCGGTTAGCGGCCCTGCTTCCCGAAGAGGCAATGCCAACAACCGATTATTTACGCCTTAGTCCAGACAAGGAATTTTGCATGGAAGAGATGAAACGCAGTCTGCAGAAGAGTATGTCGGAGTTGGCGTGGCCAACTACCCAATACTTGTGGCCGCTGCATCCGATCTTTGACTGGGTGAATGACAAGGCCGGCCTTTTGTTCGGCCGCACCGAAGCACCTTTAATCGGCCTTTCGGGGTCTATCCCGGTTACCGATCATATTTTTATAGTTGCCGGTCTGATCCCGAATCGTAAATCTACACCTGTTGTTGACGAGTGGTTTGGACTATATTTTCGAGCAGGAAAATTCAGCGAAGAACTCACGATGGACGAGGTGATTGCCAGGACAGGCTTTGGCCGAACCGACCTTCCCAATCTTAATATTCTTTCACCGCAGCGTAAAGCGGAAGCGGAGGCGCTGTTACCGTTAGCAGTGGTTGAGGCAAGGAAAGTGCTTAAGCGTTACTACGAAAACTATAAAAAAAGGATTGAACCGCAGATTAGTGAGGAGTTAGACAAGCTGGCTGAACTCGAAAAGCGGCATAAAGATTACCAATTGTCCCTCTTTGAAAGCGAACGTAAAAGGAATGAAGAAGAGCGTAAGATCGAAGAGATCTTTACCCGGTTCACCAATTGGGTCAGGGATACGCTGGAAATTGAGGATAATCCATATATACGGATTATTGCCGTGTTGACGGGGGTATAAAGATGAACATGGATTTAACAGGTATTAATAATTATAATGAATACTACACAAATCATTACTTGGCCTCGATTTTCCCCCAGGACGCCGAAAAAACGATTAATGAGTGGCGAAACCGCGCGAAGGAGACGGAAACCCGCACTCCTTGGGCATTACTAAGGGAGTGCAGCAGACAATACTATAGCATTCATGATAGGTATCTTCGGTCTCGTGGCAACGGCCAGACATTTCCTTTGGTTCGCGATTTGGCAGAGCAATATTTAACCGCACTGGGCTACCCAACCGCCGCCCCCCTGACGGTCGAGGTGGATGAGGGCCTTTCTGCGCCTGTTTATTTGGAACTGAAAAAGCCCAACGGGGCACCGCTGCTCTGGGTAATGTTGGCCCATACAGTGGATCGGGATGATGATCTTTTAAAAGGGTTTTGCTTTCAAGCTGCTGACTTAGAAAACGATAATGGCCGCAATAATGTAATGACTACGGAAATTAGCAACGAAGAACTGACTACCAAGATCCTTTTTGCCATGACCGAGCCGCCCCGGTGGATATTATTTGCCGGTTTGACCCAAATCGTTCTGATCGACCGGAACAAGTGGAACGAAAAGCGTTACCTCCAGTTCGTCCTGGAGGACATCTTCGGCCGCCGTGAGGATAGTACTTTTCAAGCCATGGCCGTACTCCTCCACAAAGAAAGCCTTTGCCCGGAAGACGGAAATTCCCTCCTGGACCAACTGGATGAAAACTCCCGGCGTCATTCCTCCGGTGTGTCGGAAGACTTGAAATATGCCTTAAGAGAGGCGATTGAGCTTTTAGGCAATGAAGTGCTCTATGATTTAGTCCACCGTCAAGGCAGGGACTTGGAGGCGGAGCCGGTTGATGCCGAGCAGCTAACCATCGAATGTCTTCGTTATATGTACCGGATGCTGTTTGTGCTCTTCATCGAAGCTCGGCCTGAGCTTGGCTATGCGCCAATGAAAGACCAAGTATACGTCCAGGGCTATTCGTTAGAAAGCTTGCGGGATATTGCCGAACGGGTGAGAGATGAGATCAGCATAGTTGGAGAAGGTTACTACCTCCATGAAACCCTCTCCAAACTCTTTAATCTGATTTATAATGGTTATCCGGAAAAGGAAGAAACCTTAAAAGAATTGGCCAGCCAAGAATCAAGACATGATGTTTTTGTTATCGAACCGCTGAAAGCTCATATCTTTGACCCGGAATACACGACAGTTCCCGGGTATGAGCCCCTTATACCGAAAGCAAAGTTGCGGAACAAAGTTATGCTGAGAATCATTGACCTCCTGAGTGTCACCAGACCCAGTGGACACCGGAACGAACACCGCGGCCGGATCTCCTATTCCAACTTGGGGATCAACCAGTTAGGCGCGGTGTATGAAGCTTTACTGTCTTATCGGGGGTTTATTGCCGAAGAAACACTCTATGAAGTGAAACGGGCCGGAGATAAATTTGACGAGTTGGATGTTGGTTATTTTGTCCCCGAACGGGAACTTGACAACTACACCGAAGAAGAGCGCATCCGTTATGAGTCGGGTGAGAACAAAGGTAAATTAAGAAAATATGAAAAGGGGACATTTATTTACCGGCTGGCTGGCCGGGAAAAAGAAAAATCCGCTTCTTATTATACCCCGGAAGCGCTGACCAAGTGCCTGGTGAAATATGCCCTGAAGGAGCTGTTGGAAGGAAAGAATGCCGATGAAATTCTACAGCTGACGATCTGCGAGCCGGCAATGGGTAGTGCGGCCTTCTTAAACGAAGCCATTAACCAACTGGCTGAAGCTTATCTGGAGCGGAAACAAAAAGAACTTGGCGAAGTCATTTCTTATGAAAAGCGGGCTGAAGAGCTTCAGCGGGTCAAGATGTATATTGCCGATCGGAACGTATACGGGATCGACTTGAATCCCATTGCCGTGGAACTTGCCGAGGTTTCGCTATGGTTGAATACCATCTGTAAAGGCGGATTTGTGCCCTGGTTTGGAACCCAGCTCGTCTGCGGTAACTCTTTGATTGGTGCAAGGAGGCAGTGCTATCGTGTTGAGCAGCTTAAAGCCAACCGCGCACCCGGAAGGTGGTATGATAATGCCCCAGAGCGGATTATGCCCGGAGAAAGAAGAATGCCCAAAAAGCAGGTATACCATTTTTTACTGGGTGACCCCGGGATGTCCAATTATACGGATCAGGTGATCAAAGATCTTGTCTCGGAACAGATACAGGCAATTAAAAAATGGAATCGTGAATTTATCAGACCCTATGAAGATGAAGATATCCAGACGTTGCTGCGCTTATCGGCGGTAATTGATGACCTGTGGGAAAAACAGGTTGAATTACGCAAAGCCGTTAGACAGCAAACAACAGATCCACTGCCTATTTATGGGCATGAAGACGATACAAAAGCCTCCCGGACAACAATCCGGGAAAAGGATTTGATCTACAGGCGTTTATACAAGTCGGAAGAGATGGAGAATGCCGGCCCTTACGCCCGGTTAAAGTTTGCCATGGACTATTGGTGTGCGCTCTGGTTCTGGCCGATTGATAAAACGGATCTCCTTCCGTCGCGAAGCGACTTCCTCTTTGATATGGCATTAATATTAGAGGGGGGTGTTCAGTCGGTAACCAAAGAAGACCTGAAGCAAGGAAAACTATTTCCAACCCAGATGCAAGAAATGGCTGACCAGATTTATGATTTATATAAAGACTTGCCTGAGGTAGATCTGGCTGCGCTTTGTGAGCGTAATCCCCGTTTAAAGTTGGTAAAAGAGATTGCTGATAAGAACAAGTTTTTCCATTGGGAGCTTGAGTTTGCGGACTTATTTGCGGAACGGGGCGGGTTTGATTTAATTATAGGGAATCCGCCATGGATAAAACTGGAGTGGAATGAACAAGCAGTCCTGTCCGACCGGCAACCGTTGTTCGCCGTGAAGAATTTTACAGCAACACAGACAACACAGAAAAGAAAGGAAGCGCTCTCTGATCCTGAGACGTACAGGTTATATCTTGCTGAATATGTATCGATAGCTGGGATGCAAAACTTTTTAAATGCCGTGCAAAATTATCCCATACTTAAAGGGCAACAGACTAATTTATTTAAATGCTTCCTTCCTCAAGCATGGCAGTTTTGCAGGAAAGCAGGCGTTTCAGCATTTGTACACCCTGATGGGGTGTATGATGATCCGAAAGGTGGTTTGTTGAGGGGAGAGATTTATCCTCGTTTACGTCGGCATTTTCAGTTTATCAATGAACTGAAATTATTTACAGAAGTGCATCACAATACAATGTTCAGCTTGAATGTATATTGTAATGATCCTGGTTTAGGATTTGACACGATTGCTAATTTGTTTGCGGTAACCACTGTTGAAGAGTGTTACGATCGTTCAATCCAAGGTTCTGTCCCTGGGATTAAGGATGAGTCTAGCAAATGGAATATTAAAGGTCATCCGGATCGCGTTTTACGGGTCGGGAGAAAGGAACTTTCCCTTTTTGCAAAACTGTTTGATGGAAGCGATAACTGGAAAGAAGCAAGATTACCGGCGCTCCATGCCCAGCAGCTTTTGGCTGTTTTGTCTTGTTTTGCAGAACAAGAAAAGACGGTTGGAAGTCTTCGCGAAAAGGTTTTTTCGACAGTTATGTGGGATGAGACTAACGCGCAAAAGAAGATTAAAGCCATTGAAAAAAAAGAGCATTTCCCTCAATCATTATTAGATATGATATATTCTGGCCCCCATATTGGTGTAGCCAATCCTTTATTTAAAGCGTCAAGAAGCATCTGTGAGAAAAATAGTGACTATGACAGTATCGATTTAATTGCTGTACCGAAAGATTATTTACAGCGTTGCAAATATTCTCCTGCTGGTAGTATAGATAAATATTTAAGAAGAATACCAACAGCGCCATGGGGAGAAAAATATCATGCCAATTACAGAGTGCTTGTTAGAAAGATGTTGAATTTGAGCGGTGAACGTACGCTGATTCCAGCAATAGCTCCGCCATATACGGGGCATATACATGGAATTTTTGGTCTTGGGTTTAAAGATATCAAGCTTTTGGCCTATTCAGCTGGGATTTGGGCTTCAATACCCTTTGACTTTTTTGTGAAAATTATGGGTAAAGATAATATACAATATGATATTATAAGTAAATTTCCTTTATTATCGGAATTCCAAGGCTATTTAAGTATCCTTTGCCGTAGTTTGCTTTTGAATTCCGTAAATAAATGTTATAGTCCACTATGGAAAGAACTATATCAGACGGAAATGAACAACGAAAGATGGAGTAAATCAGATCCTCGCCTCCGCCCGGAACGGTTCACATCCCTTACACCCGAATGGACCTGGGACACCCCTTTACGTACCGACTATGAACGCCGTCAGGCTTTAGTAGAGATTGATGTCCTTACCGCGATGGCTTTAGGGATGGCCCTTGACCAACTAAAAACCATTTACCGGATACAATTTCCAGTACTCCAACAATATGAAGCTGATACATGGTATGACCAAAACGGGCGCATTGTTTTCACTACTAACCGGAGCTTGACGAACGTTGGTTTCCCGCGTACCGAATGGGAACAAGTCAAAGATGCGAAAAGCGGGACGTTTACCCGTACGATCATTGATGATACCATGCCTGGAGGCCCGGTCGAGCGCACCATCAAATACGTGGCGCCCTTTGACCGCTGTGACCGGGAGGAGGATTACGAAACCGCTTGGGCGTTTTTTGAGAAAAGATTTAGGGAGCAATAACGGGAGAGGATAGCATGATACCTTCCATTCTTGCCAGGCAGTTACAGAAAGGACTGGCCGACTATATTAAAACCACTTTTCCGATGACGAACCCGGTCTTTAAAGGTTCTCTCGATGAAATGTTGGACAGCGAGGACGCGGTATTCCGCGAGCCTTACGTGGCCGTGCGTTTACCCTTCCGGGTCGCAGAGGAAGAAGCAGATATGTTACAGGCTGTTCAGTTCAAATATAAGCCCTGGGTTCATCAGCTAAAGGCTTTTCAACGGTTAACCGGTGAACATGGCCGTTCGACCGTGATTGCCACTGGAACCGGTTCGGGAAAAACTGAGTGTTTTTTCTATCCCATTCTGGAATATTGTTATCGCCACCGTGGGAAACCCGGAATCAAGGCGCTGATTATTTACCCCATGAACGCCCTGGCTTTTGATCAAGTCAAGCGAATTGCCGAGGATATCTATGACAGTCCCAAACTGCGGGGAAATATAACGGTGGGAATGTATGTGGGTGGGTTTGAAAAAAACCCTTCCCGGGTGATGAGCCGGGAACAAGTGATTACCGACCGGGAGACTATGCTCTCTTCACCACCGGATATTCTTGTAACCAACTATAAGATGCTAGATTACTTACTGGTCCGGCCGAAAGATGCCGCCCTCTGGCGGAAGAATGGACCGGAAACCTTAAAATACATAGCCGTTGATGAGCTTCATACTTTTGACGGAGCGCAGGGGACTGACCTTGCTTGTCTCCTCCGGAGGTTAAAAGTCCGTTTAGCGACACCCCCCGGCCATCTCTGCTGTATCGGTACTTCGGCTACGATGGGGGCAAAAGAGAACGCAGAAAAGATTCGTCAGTATGCCATTGACGTCTTTGGGGAGCCCTTTGATGAAGAGGCCGTGATTACCGAGGACCGGCTTTCTTCCAGCGAGTTTTTTGCCGGACATGAGCCTGTTGATTTTACCGTTCCGACCGCAGAGCAAGTGGAAGCGCTCGTCAATTGTGCCAAGACGGGAGAACTCACTGCTTATCTGGAACTGGCCGCCCGGAGCTGGTTGGATGAGACTTTTACCTTTGAACAGATTCTGGCCGATGAAACCCGGTTGGCACTGAGCGAACGCTTGATGAAACACAGTTTTATCCAGAGTTTGTTGGAGTTCATGGGCGACAGCTATATGCAACCGTCGCATCTTTGCAAAAGTCTTCAAAAAAGATACCCGGAACTCGGAAAAATGAAAGAACCTACGGCGGCTCTGGATGCGCTGTTCGCGTTAATCTCCCACGCCCGGACCGGTAGAGTTGGTGCTTTACAGCCGTTCTTAACAGTGCAGGTGCAGGTCTGGGTGCGGGAACTCCGGCGTTTAGTGGCGAAGGTGTCGGCGGAAAAACCGACTTATGCTTTGGCTAACGATCTGAATGACCAGCAAGCCAAGCATTACTTGCCGGTCGTCAATTGCCGGGATTGTGGGGAGACTGGCTGGGTTTCTTTGATTAATGAACGGGGTAATCTGACCATGACTAACCTGGATGTCTTTTATAACTTGTATTTCCGGTGCGA
>LSQX01102937.1_pt2 | contig 13281 bp, 10 predicted proteins | sample 654561 | NCBI WGS metagenome assembly LSQX01 (sample SAMN04489861, study PRJNA283612) | anaerobic digester metagenome | isolation source: 4 biogas reactors fed with cattle manure at either 37C or 55C with and... | place: Denmark: Kongens Lyngby | collected 2014 | reverse complement strand
AGCAAGGTGCTTTTGCCGCAGCCGCTCCCGCCGATGATCATGAATATCTCGCCTCGGCGCACATTAAAAGAGACATCATCCAGGATTTTTGTGGTCCCGTAGTGTGCAACCAAATGTTTAACTTCTATCAACACGTCATTCATGGTCGGGCCTTTAAGATCCGCTGTTAATTGAGAACATAATAAAAAATGGTGGCGAAAATAATATCAATACAAATCAAGGAAAAGATGTCCATCACCACGGCGCGTGTTGTCATCAGTCCCACGCCGCGGGAGCCGCCTTTGACACGCAAGCCGTTATGACAACCGATCATGACAATTGCAATGGCAAAAAAGAAGGTCTTCAGCATCCCTTGGAAGAGGTCATCCATATAGGTTGATTCCAAGGTTTGGGCATACCAAATGGACGGGCGAAATTCGAGGACGAAAATGCCCCATACAGCACCGCCCAAGATGCCTGAAATAAGACCGAGTACAGATAAGCAAGGCAGAACGACAATTAACGCCAAAAGCTTAGGCGTCACCAAGTACTGGGCCACGTTTAAGCCCATTCCGCGCAAGGCGTCAATTTCTTCTTGTACGGTCATGGTCGCGAGTTCCGCGGCGATGGCGGCGCCAGTTCGTGCGGACACGACAATGGCGGTCACGACGGCGGCAAGTTCTCTCGCAAAACCGATGACGATGAGGGTCGCCACATAAATCTGCAGCCCAAAGGCTTCCACTTGTTTGGCGGACAGCATGGCGATAATCAAACCCATGAGAAAATTCATGAGACACACGATCTTAACGGCCCGTACACCCATTTCGTGAATTTCGTCGACAAAAGCATTGAATCGGAAGCCTTTCCCTTCAAAAGGCGCGATGAGCGTCCAATACAGGGCGTCGATGGACAATTCCACAAATTCTAAAAATTCGCTTCCTACGGCGACAAGCCCATCACTCAGGGATTCCCAAGGACTTTTTTTCTTTTTAGGCAAAGGGGGGGACGCCTGAAGGGTGGGGGAGATAATGCCCATGAAATCGGCTACGGCTTGGGTCTCGCCCTGCCAGTCCATGCGCGCTTCACGGTCTCTCGCAAAATCGGCAATTTTCAATAACCATGCGGAACCGATGGAGTCCATTTCTCGGGTTGAAGACAAATCCAAGCTGAGTTGGTCGACGGCGTCATGCCAAGAGGCGTTAACGGTCTCATAGAGTTGTGCACCTGAATGTTGATCCAAGCTTTCCGGACATTTGATCAGAAGCTGCCGCATTAGTTCGTCTCACTCATATCTTCTGCCATTGCTAAAAATTCTGCTTCGGACAGAACGGTTACACCCAGTTGGGTCGCTTTGTCTAGTTTTGATCCTGCTTTTTCGCCGGCAATCAAAAAGTCCGTTTTCCGGCTGATTGAACTGCTCACTTTAGCGCCCAGCATGCGCAGCCGATTTTGGATTTCATCACGAGTCCCCGATACGAGGGCACCGGTGACGACAAAAGTTTTACCGGCCATAAGAGGATGCAAGCTTTGATGTTTCGCTTGCTCCATGATAAAGGATAGACCCGCTTGACGCAACAACTCCATATGCTCAAGATTTTCCGGCACTTCGAAAAAGTCGATGATGCTCGCAGCGACGATATCTCCGATATCGTCTACGCTTGTCAGATCCTCTTGTGATGCCTTCATAATCGCGTCGATCGACATAAAGTGGGCACAGAGGGATTGCGCTGTTCGTGCTCCTACATGTCGGATGCCGAGACCGAGCAATAAACGATCGGGCGTCCGTGTCCGTGAGGCGTCGATGGCGTCTAATAAATTGCGAGCGGACTTTTCGCCCATGCGTTCCAACGCCATCAAGGCATCGTATTGCAGCGTGTAGAGGTCGGAGGCTTTTGTCGCCAATCCTTTTTCAACGAGCTGATTCACGAGCGCCGGACCAAGGCCATCAATATCCATGGCGGCGCGGCTGGCGAAGTAGGTTAATTTCTCTTTGATTTGTGCAGGGCAGGATACATTTAGGCATCGGTAAAAAACGCCTTCAGGATCTTTGTGCACCTTACTTCCGCAGGCAGGACATTGATCAGGCGGCGATACAGGCGCTGTGTTTTGTGGTCGTTCCTCGGGGATAGAACGCAAGACCTGCGGGATGATTTCGCCCGCCTTTTGCAGCTCTACCGTATCGCCGGGCCGCAAGTCTTTTCGGATAATTTCGTCAAAGTTGTGAAGGGATGCACGCTTGACGAAGGTTCCCGCGAGGGAGGTGGCTTCGAGAATGGCGACCGGTGTGAGGGCTCCCGATTTGCCCACGCTTATTTCTATTTCAAGGAGCGTCGTCCGTGCAACGGCTGCAGGGAATTTGTAGGCAATGATCCATCGCGGCGCTTTTGCTGTGCTTCCCAAGATGACCCGCTGATCCAGATCATTGACTTTTACCACAATACCATCAATTTCATAGTCCAGTTCATGCCGTTTCTCTTGCCATAGATTACAAAAGTCGATGACCTCTTCAATGGTCGGGCAAAAGCGGTGGTGTTCGTTGACGGGCAAACCCAGATCACGGAGTGCTTTTAAAATCTCGTCGTGTTTTTTGAGCAGAGGCAAGCCTTCCACAATATCATAGAAAAAAGCGGATAGGCGCCGCCGTGCCACTTCTTTCGGATCTAAAAGCTTGAGCGTTCCCGCCGTGGTGTTTCTGGGGTTGCGGAAAGCTTCCAGTCCTTCTTCTTCCCGTTCACGGTTGATACGGTCGAGTTCGGAAATGGTCATATAAATTTCGCCGCGCAGTTCAATTGTCTCAGGAGCAGCGTCGGTCTGCGCGGGAAAGAGTTCTTCGTCTTTGTTGTCGGTTTTGACCTGCCGCAGTTGCAAGGGGATGGAAGGGATGGTGCGTGCATTGGCAGTCACATCATCGCCACGTATGCCGTCGCCCCGAGTTGCTGCCCGTGTGAGGAGTCTGTGTTCATAGCGGAGGCTTGCGGAGACGCCGTCAATTTTTAATTCTGCCACATACCGAGGAACAGCGCCGTTGAGTGTGCGGCGCAGACGTGCATCAAAATTGCGAAGTTCATTTTCGTTGTAGGTGTTATCAATGGAGCGCATGGGCACGGTGTGCGTGACTGTTTCGAAGCCTTGGGTCGGGGAGCCGCCCACACGTTGGGTGGGCGATGCAAGGCTAATAAGTTCAGGATGAGCCTGTTCCAGTGCGATCAGTTCTTGGAGAAGGGCATCAAATTCTTGGTCGGAAATAGAAGGTTCCGCCAATACATAATAGCGGTGGTTGTGTGCTTCAATTTCTTGACACAACAGATGATGTTTTTGATGCAGCGCATCCTTGGCAGTCTTCTTTTCAGCGATCAAGAGCCGGTCTCCCTTTGTTTGGAAGTATAATTTTGTAACACACCCTCAATTCATGGCAGTATGTAGACTTCAAATGTATTGTAACCCAATCGCTATGTTACCATTAGCACGGCTATGATTAAAATTATACACAACCGAGTGTTGCCCCATTGTGTCCTGCTTTTGAAAATTCGTGAACAGATGCGTGTTAACGCAATAGAAAAGAAACGGACTGTTGTACCATGGTAGACCTTGCAAAAATTACGAGTCTTGCCGGCTGGCCTGAAATTCGGAAAAGTATAGAAAACCTTTTTTCAGATATATTGCAGATTCCCGCTTATCAAACAGCCGAGCTCAATGTCCGTTTCCTTGAGGAAAACGATGTGCGCGGAGGCAGCCGGCGCCAGATTGTTTTTCCCATCTCTGATGTAGAGCTGGTTACGGGCTGGCTTTTCACACCGGACGGGAAAAAGGACTGTCCCTGTATTCTTTGTTGCCATCATGAAAGTACCAACGGCAAAGATGAGGCGGCCGGGCTGGAGGGTAGTGCGCAATTGGCTTTTGCGCAGCACTACGCAGAACTGGGCTATATGACCTTGGCGATCGATGTGCTTACCGTCGGCAAGCGCTCCATCAACAAACGGGAAGCCTTTGATACGGAAGGCTTTTATAAAACTCACAAAAAGATGTCTTTTGCCGGGAAAATGGTCTTGGATCACCGCCGCGCTTTAGATGTCTTTTCCGAGATCAAGCGTGCAGATCCTTCTCGTATCGGCGTGGTCGGTCATGGATTAGGCGGATTGAACGCGCTGCTTCTTGCTGCCTGCGACGACCGTGTGCAGGCTTGTGTGGCGAGCTGCGGTTTTACACGCTTTTCAACCGACAAAGTCGTGGGGACATGGCCCGGCATGGAGCAGCTGCTGCTGTATCCTAAAATCAAAAAGTTTGTCGAGGCGGAAGATGTTCCTTTTGATTGGGAACATATTTTGGCATTGGCTGCGCCGACGCCCGTGCAAATCATTACATCCGTATCTAAATCCTTGCACAACAATCCGAAAAGCTGCCAAAAAGCGATCTCCACCGCCGCCAAGATCTATAAGCTCTTGGGCGCACCCGGTGCCATAGATCACTATACCCATCACGATGGACACGCTGTTTCTTCCGCAACGACTGAAGTTGCTGATGAATGGTTCGAACGCTGGTTATAAGTAAAGGTTCCGCCCTTTTGGCGGAGGTCTTTTGGTGATGCCCTTAGCGCTGAGAAAGGAGGATCATGGATTCTGACAAATTAGCAAGTATCCAACGTATCATTGAGAATATTGAACAAGTGGTATTCGGTAAGCGTGAAGAAGTGAAACTCTGTGTAGTTGCACTGCTTGCACGGGGACATTTGCTCATTGAAGACGTGCCGGGATTGGGGAAGACCACCTTGGCGCAGAGTTTAGCAAAATCGGTGGACTGTTCCTTCATTAGGATACAGTTTACCAGCGACATGCTGCCTTCCGACATTCTGGGCGTGTCCATTTTAAATCCGAAGACCAACGATTTTGAATATAGGCAGGGTCCTATTTTCGCCAACGTTATCCTTGCCGATGAAATTAATCGGACACCGCCGAAAACGCAAAGTGCCTTACTGGAGGCGATGAGCGAATACACAGTTTCCGTGGACGGGATTACCCACACCCTGCCCAGTCCCTTTATGGTGATTGCTACGCAAAACCCCATCGAATATGAAGGCACCTATGTGTTGCCGGAATCGCAAATGGATCGCTTCCTGCTGCGCGTAGAGATTGGTTATCCCCCCGAAGCGGATGAACGGCGCATTATGCGGCGCCACGATCCGCTAAAAGCCATTGCCGCTTTGAAGCCGGTTATTTCCGTGGAAGAATTGAATGCCCTGCAGGAAGAGGTGGGCAAGATTACGGTGGAAGAGTCGGTAGAGCGTTATATCCTTGATATCGTCCGCGCCACTCGTGAACACGAGCAGGTGCGGTTGGGGGCGAGTCCCCGCGGCGCGCAGGCCTTGTTCGAAGCGAGCCAAGCGCGGGCTATGATTGAAGGGCGCGACTTTGTCATTCCTGATGATGTAAAAGAACTTGCTGCGCCTGCCTTATCCCATCGTTTATTGGTAAAATCACGGGGCGCTGACTTGGCTGCTGCCGGGCTGGAACGTGTCCGTGTGATTCGTGACATTGTCAATAATACGAAGGTGCCGCTTTGAGCATACGTTCTCCTTTTCGCAAGATGGTACGTGGTCGTCTTACCCGCGCCGGGTGGATTATCGTGATTATTTTGCTGCTCTTGCTCGTATCCGCGTGGAATACGGGCGAAAATCTCTTGTACATCGTGTTTGGTTGTCTTTTAGGCATGTTATTTCTATCCTTTATCGCCGGTCGCCGCAGCTTAAAAAAAGTATCGGTTCAACGGGAAGTGCCGTATGCGGTCTATCGGGAAGAGCCTTTTTCCTGCATGCTGCAAATCAAAAACCACAAGCGCTTTATTCCTGCTATTTCGGTGCGAATCGAACAGGAGCATGGGAGCGTTGCTTATGTGCTGCGCATTCCTGCACGGCACCAGATCACGGTGTCGCTGCAAAGCACCATGCGCCGCCGAGGCATTTTTAAGATGCCGTCCTGTGAGTTAATTACCCGATTTCCATTCGGCTTTCTGGAGCTGCGTCGCCGGTACAGCGATGCTTTGGAAGTGATGGTCTACCCGAAAATACGACCTGCGCGGCTGCCTGCTTTAGAGTCTAGTGAGGGTATACAGCCGCTGCTGGCGCGCGTCAACGGCGACGGCGACGAATTCTTCTCTTTACGTGATTATATACNNGATGATCTGCGTTTGATTGTGTGGCGTGTCAGTGCGCGCATGGGCAAATGGATGGTTCGTGAAATGGGGATGGGCAATGCCCGGATCATCACCTTTGTATTGGATACGCGGAAGGGAGCGGAAGCGGCTGACGAAGCTACCTTTGAAGAGATGATCGACATGACTGCGTCCTTGATGATCACCTTGCTCAAGCGTCAATACAGCGTAGGATTATATACGCCCGATCATGTTGTGCCCTGTGGAAAAGGAACGGCTCAAGAACAATATCTGCTCGATTGTCTCACAGGCGTCAATCCCGTTGACGGTGCGGCATGGCAGGATTTCGATCAGCGTGTGCAGCGGCTGAAATCAGACGGTATGCGCCTAATCTTGGTCTCTGCCGATACGGCGGCATGGGGCTATGAAGATACCGACATGGGCTTGCAAGTGTTGGATCCCGGAAATGTTATCTATGCGTAGGCAAGTTCATATTAATTTGTGGATTTCTACCGCCGCCCTTGTCTTTGCTGGCTATATGGCGCTCGGATCGGTAGCACTCTACGGGACGGCGCCGTTGTTTGTGCCCTTGATCCTGCTGCCTCTCGCACCGTTGGGCGCATTGATCGACAGGCATTTCCCATTGTGGCGTTTGCTGAGCGGAAGCATTGTAATTGCCTATTTGCTTTTCTTGCCTCTTTCTTTGTTGTGGTTCGGCCTGATGGACGCCGTCATTTTGTTGATTGTATTTATTCAGGCGCACCTGATCATGAACAAAAAAAGCGTGCGTGCCTATTATGAACTCTTTTTGATGACCTTTTTCCTGCTCCTCGCCGCCGTTGTTCAAGACCCTGAATCTATGGTTGCCATTGCTTTGCTGCTCTACGTAATCAGCGCCGTCTGGTCTTTTATTTCCTTACAGATTTATGCAGAGCTGGCAGGCAAAGAGAAGTTGACCGTTCCGGAAATGCAGTCTTTGGATAAGGACGCGGCGCCTGTCAAACCGGGCAATGTCTTCGACTTCGGTCTATACCTTTCCATCATGATCCTTTCTGTGCTTGCGGTGTTTCTGACCGTTGCCATCTTCCTATTTACGCCGCGCGTGGAGGCGGGCTGGCTCGGCGGCAGGGGGGCGACCCAAGCGCTTACGGGACTTTCCGATCGTATGCAATTATCCGGGTCAACGACGATCAGCGAAAATCCCAGTGTCGTTATGTTCGTCCAATTCCCTGACGAGCCCCACGGCGTACTGACGCCAGAAAGTCTCCTATATTGGCGTGTAACCACCATGCCGCGCTTTACCAAGGATGAATGGTTTCGTCGAGGATTGCGCAATCATTATGAACCGGCGGTGAATCTTGCCTTAGGTCAATCAGGGCGCGGATGGGGCGCAAGCTATCAGGAAACAAAACGGCCGCAGCGGCCTCACTCACGAAGTATCCGCCAAACCATCTACATGGACAACGTGCCTACCCAAGGGATTCCCTGTTTGGAATTGCCCTATGGCATTCGCCTCCTCGGAGAATCGCCTTACACCCGCGTGCTCTGGGATATCGGCGAGGATTTTACGCTGACCTTGGAGACCCGGGGTTCGCGGAGCATTCAGTATGAGGTCGTGTCCGATGTGGTGTCGCCTACGCGCGAGGAGCTGTTGGCAACACCCCACGATTATGGATTTATGGTGCGGGAAGAATATGATCTGCTCACCCATCAAGAATTGCTTCCCGAGACGCGCGCTTTGGCAGAATCGCTCACGGAAGAAGCGGCCTTGCCTTATGCCAAAGTTAAGCTGCTCGAGGAATGGCTGAGCAGCCCCGCCTTTGTCTATTCCTTGTCTGTGCCGCCCATTCCCGAAGAACACGGAATCGATGCTTTTATCAACACCATACGGACGGGGCATTGTGAGTTCTATGCGTCGGCGCTGGCGTTGATGGCGCGGTCGCTGGGTATTCCCACCCGTGTTGTGAGCGGCTTCAGAGGCGGCGAATACAGCTCCGGCGATGAGGCGTATTTGATCCGTGCGAGCATGGCGCATTTGTGGATGGAGGCGCTGTTTAAAGACATTGGCTGGGTACGTTTTGATCCTTCGCCGCGCTCTGATGTGGTGCCCTCAGGGTTGGAAATGGTGCGCATGGCATGGTCATCCTATGTGCTGCGCGGCAAAATGTTTTGGTTTCAACAGGTCATCGGCTTTCGCGGCGGCTTGCGCCTGGATCAGCTCCTGAAGTTTCGTCCATGGCAGTGGTGGGCTCGGTCAGCGCAACCGGTGTCCCACGACGAAAAGGCAGTAGAAGAGGTTGTCTTGAACGAGAGCGTCCCTTATTGGGAACTTATTTATCATCCTGCTGTTCAAGCGCTATTATTCCTACTGATCTTTTCTAATGGTCTGTGGCTGGGCAATCGCTATTGGAAAAGACAGCGAAGCACTTTCCGCTTATCGCGGGATCAGCGCCGGATACGCAAATCCTATCTTCTCTTTTTGAAACAGGCTGCCGCCCTCGGGGTGGCGTGTGACAACAAAAGCGCGGCTGAGGTGTGGGCACAACTAAAAGAGATGCCCTTGTCCGATGCTGCAGGTGTGCAAGCGTTTTTAGACGCCTATTACCAAGTGCGTTTTGGAGGGAGACCGCTGGATCTTGATCGGCAAAAGCGTTGCAGCCGCCTGATGAAAGACTTGCGGCTGAAGCCTAAAAGAGAGGGGTGATGGCGGAGGGTGAGGGACTCGAACCCACAAGGCCGAAGCCGCCGGTTTTCAAGACCGGTGCATTACCAATTATGCTAACCCTCCGGGAAAGCGTGTATGGAGCCCTATTATAGGAGTGTAGGGCAGACAATGTCCAATTGGCAGTGTACTGCCTCTCTGCGCGCCGATCATCACCGCTTCACGAGATCAACCGAAAAGACAGCGCCCTTACATCATGCTAAAGGAGCGCCGAGGACATAAATGATTACGGCAAAGAAATGGATGGCGCTGCCTGCCATGACAAAACAATGCCAGATCGCGTGATTGAAAGGAATGCGATTATAGACGTAAAAGAAGACGCCGAAGGTGTAGGCAAGCCCGCCTATGGCCATCATGATGAGCGCGCCCAGGGGGATGTAGGTGATGGCAGGCTTAATAGCGATGAGCACGATCCAGCCCATGGCAATGTACATGGCTGTAGAAACGCGGTCAAAGCGTCCTGTGAAAAAAGCCTTGAAGCCGCAGCCTACGCAGGCGATGCCCCATAGCACGCCGAAGAGCGTCCAGCCCCAGCCCGGTGCGTCGCGCATGGACACCAGCAAGAAGGGGGTGTAGGTGCCCGCAATGAGCAGGTAGATGGCGCAGTGATCGAAAACGCGTAAAACACGCTTGGCGTTGATGCAGGGGATGGCGTGATAGAGTGTGGACGCCAAATAGAGGGCTAGTAAGGAGAGCCCAAAGACGATGGCAGAGACGATGCTGAGTCCGTCGCCCCAGCGCACCGCCCGTATGATCAACCAAACCATGCCTGCAATGCTTAATGCGACGCCTACGCCGTGGGTGGCGCTGTTCAAAACCTCTTCTACGATGGAGTATTCTTTATGTTTTACAGAGCTGCTCATGGCAATCTCATCGCTTCCTTTAGGGTTGTTATGGATTCCGATTCAAAAGCGCGTATTAGGCAGCGCGTCGTCGGAACTTTTGCTAATTGTAACACAGGCCATTTTATTACGCCAATAATTTAGGAAAAAAAAATGCCTTAACCCCCTAAAAAAAGTTGTCCATCTTTTTGAAATAGCTTTCATTTTGTGGTGAGATATGCTATCATTTGAGGGAAGCAGGTAAAGGGTGTAGAAGTGTTTGCACTGTGCTCCCCCCGCCGCTTTTTAGGATAGAGAAGATCCTGTTGTATCGGATACTTAATTTTAAGTGTGTTATTTATTCATACCAATCAAAAGAGGAGTAATCAATTATGGTCACGAAAGGTAAATGTAGTGGGTTTTCCCGAACAACAATGACGGTCATCCTGGCAGTCGTGCTTGTTGCCGTCACGGGTGTTGTTCCGGCTAGTGCCGATCCTACGCCCAGGATCTTACTTGCAGGCGACAGCTGGACCGGATTCATGCTCGCCTTCAGATCCTTCCGCGAAGTCTTGCAGGAGTATGAGGGCTTGGATCGTTGGATCGAAGTGGGTAATCGTACCGCGGAAATGGGCGCCCGTGTCTTTGAAATGCTGGATCGTAATTTCCAGCAGACGCTGACAGAAGAGCTGACCCGTTATCCCAACATTGACGTCGTGGTCATCACCTTGGGCGGCAATGACATTCTGCGCGGTTCCACCGGTGTAGATCCCAACAACTTTAACCGAAAAGTGAAGTTGGATCATTGTTACGAAAGCAGCAGCGGTCAGCCTTGGTCCGAACCTTCGGAATGCGTTGAATGGCTTGCCCAAAGTGTGAAAGAAAATGTGAGCATTTTAGTGGATCATATTTTGAGTGTCCGCCCTGACGTCCGCGTCGCTATTTTGAGTTACGATTATGGCGCGCGTCTGCCTCGAAATCCTGCCTATAGTCTTGAAGAAATGCATCTCGCCTTTGTCGCGGTACAAGAACGTATCCGTGAAATCGCCCTTTCCCGTGACCGCGTCGAATTTATCATGAACTTCGGATTGATGCAAAATATTTACGGCATCCCTTCCGATGGCTATCCCGAACCCGGCTTTCCCGAAGAAGACATTCCTGCCGGTGTGCCGCCTTATCCCTGCAATGATCCTGCCGAACCGGATTGTGCATTTTGGCCGGGCGGCTTCCCTCAGTACTTATCGCCCATGAGCTCTTATATTGATCAAGATATTCATCTGACAGCAGAAGGCTACGCCCATATTGCACGGCGTGCCATGGATCTGCATATTGAAGAATGGTTGAACTATCCGAAGGCCATGGAAATTCTGCCTTTGGACAATAAAGCCACCTATCAGTTCCAAGTTACTTTTTCCCATCCTGTGACGGGTGTAGACCTCAGCGATTTTGAGGTATATATCAATGCCAAGTCCGGAATGAAGAGCATGGATGTGATCAATGTCCAAGCCATTTCCGATGATGTGTATTTGGTCACCGTAGACATGAGCGGTTCCGAAGATGTTGCCTTTATTAAAGTGCTGGACGACGATTCCATTGTCCGCATTGACACAGGAGCGCCTCTAGGCGGCCCCGGTATCGGCAACGGACTTTTTGTCTTTAACGGCGACTATGAATTTTTCGATTTGCCCGAGGCGGAAGACGACGACTTCGAAGGCGCCTTGGGATTCCTGTACATGGCGTCCATGGCCTATGAGCATCTGCTCGGTGAGTTGGGGTTGAGTTTTAACCCGGACTACTTCGATGCCAACGGTAATTTCTTTCAAGATGGCAGCCTCGACAAACCTATTTCCATTCCCGGCAACGGTATATTAGACCTGTGGGAATTCATGGTTATTGATGCCGTTTTGAAACGCCCCGACCTCGATCTGAGCGCTACAGGCGGACTGACCTACCAAGATGTGCGCACCGCGTGGGATCTCAATATCGATTCCGTACAGGCGGCATTAGGCGGCAAAGGCGGATTGGCAGATATTATTCTGCCCGGCCTTGACACCGTACTCGCGGCATTCTACACACTCGGCGATAAAGATTCTTCCACCCTTGTGGGAATCTTAGTCGGTCAGCTCGGCGATGTGGATGAATTCCCGACCAATATGGATCCCCAGGCGTTGACGCCCTATGACGCGTCCATTACGGTACAGTTTTTAAGTCGATTCTTGGGATTGGGCGGCGATGCTGATGGCGACGGTTGGAGAAATGTCCAAGAGTATCAGTATTTCTTTAGAGATGGTCTTGAAGCCTATGTGAATGCCGTGCTTGATCCTAATATCAAGCCTAACAACGGTGAGGGCAAGTATAATATCGGCGATTTTGTACGTATCGCCCTTATGGATCGTCCCTATTTCAAATCCACCTTCCAGTGGTACCATAACGGCGTGCCCATCGAAAGCAATAAAGACGGCCGTATTATTGGTGCTGATACCTTCGCCTTAGACATTACGTCTCTGCAGCCGGAAGACAGCGGTTCCTACACCTGTACTTATTTAAGCCCGATAAAAACCGGTGGTACATATCCTGAAAAGACCTATGGCCCCATCGTTATTTCCGTACGTGATACGAGCGGCATGCCTGCGGGCGGCGTAGTTACGCTGTCGCTGCTGGTCCTTGGATTAGGTATGGGCGGAGTCCGTGTGTTTCGCAAAAAATAAGTTTTATATCGCTTTCTTGTAATGTAAGCGGTGCCCGTTTTTCATGACCTCTTATGGGAAACGGGCACTTTTTTTTATTTCGTATCGATAATAAAACGCAATTGGTTGGAAATTTCTGTTGACAAATTCGACACTTTAGTATATTCTATAAGGAGGCTTGAAAGAAGCCTTCAGCGTGCTGCGGAAAAGGAAGCCCATTGCGCCGCACTTTTCTAGGCACAAGATAACTTGACAGGAGTCGGTGGTCATGACGGATGTGGATGTAACAAGTTCCGAAAATCACGTGGTGCAGGGAAAAGTAAAATGGTTTAATGATCAAAAAGGCTTTGGGTTTATTTCACGCGAAAATGAGCCTGATGTATTTGTTCATCATACTTCCATCAATATGGAAGGTTTCCGCACCTTGCGTGAAGGGGACGAAGTCACGTACGAGCTCGTCGTCAATGAGAAAGGGGCTTGCGCGGTCAATGTAACGCGTGTGCCTTCCTGAGCTCGTCGTTAGAAAAAACCAATCACGAAAAGGGCTGCGCCGGGGAGCGCAGTCCCGCTGATCTAAAGATGGGGCGCGGGGAGTGTGCTGTCGCTGTGCCCCGTGAGCTGCAGGGTGACGGTTCTGTCCGCGGCGAGATTCAACGGTCGTCCCTCTGTACATAGACGGCTTGCTACAGGTATACTTAAGTCTAATTGATTCCCTTTTCTTGAGCACATGGCAGTATCGGTGCAGGATCATGCAAGCACGTCACTTCATAGGATTTTGTCTCATCTTTTCCTTGGGGCTATGCCGTATAGCTTCCACCGCTTCCCACGAGGCGGCGTATCCTGCGTTACCCTTGCTCGACGCGCCCATCAACGCCACATGGGCGGCTAATACGGCGGAGGACTGGAAGGATCAGGGATTTCGCGGCTT
>LSQX01383999.1_pt1 | contig 13282 bp, 13 predicted proteins | sample 654561 | NCBI WGS metagenome assembly LSQX01 (sample SAMN04489861, study PRJNA283612) | anaerobic digester metagenome | isolation source: 4 biogas reactors fed with cattle manure at either 37C or 55C with and... | place: Denmark: Kongens Lyngby | collected 2014 | reverse complement strand
ACGGAACTACATGCAACAAAATTGTGCCGTTTAAAGTGTATGGCGCAAGCTGTTCCAAAAGATCGACTACTTTTTGAAGGGCATTATCGCTTGTGTACGGCGGAGAAGCAAAATGAATCGCTTCAATTTCAATGCCTTTTTTAAGGACTAAAAAACCCGCTACAACACTGTCGATTCCTCCACTTACCATTAACAAACCCTTGCCTTGAATATGAGCGGGAAAACCGCCAAGCCCCGAAATTACCTCGGTATAGATATAGGTTCCTTCATCCCGAACATCTAAAAAAAGCGTAAAATCGGGATGGTGCATATCGGCTTTTAAACCCGGAAGCGACTTGAATAAGAAACCCGCCACCATTTGAGATATTTCCAAAGAAGTATGAGGAAATTGCTTATAAGCGCGATTGGTTTCCACTTTGAAAGTTTTTTTCTCTTTGGCTAGTTCTTGAGTCATGATTTCCAAAGCAGCGACTTTGATGCTTTCCAAATTGGATTCGCAGCGCGTCACGACGCTAAAGGAATAAATGCCGGGAATTTTCTTTAATAACGGTATTATTTCTTCGGGTTTATGATCATTTAGAATTATATAATAACGCATACCCTTATTTTGAAAAACTAAATTCGAAAAATGGGAAAGAGCAGCTTTGATATGATGGTTAATTCTTTGAATAAATTGACTGCGATTGGATTTTTTTAAACTCAATTCACCGTATCGAATCAAGATATGTTTTTCCATGTTTTTTTACCTATTCTTTCTATCTTTTAAAATTGTTTTTCCGGACAAAATAATTTTAGCGTGTCAACCAAGTTTTGAAGTTCTTCGACGGTGTTTTTGTAAGACATGCTTACCCGAATAGAACTTAATGCCCGCGCTTCATCATTCGTCATGGCAAAAACCGTAGCTTGAGGTTTCTTTAATTTAGAACTGCACGCACTTCCTGTAGCCACATAAATGTTGAAACTTGCCAAATAATTCATGACGGTTTCGGCGTTTTTCCCCATAACGCTAAAATTAAGTATATAAGGGGAATAATTATTTTTTCCACCATTGATGACGATTGACGGAATTTTAGTTAATTCTTGATACAAAAACTGATGCATTTTTTGAACTTTTTCCCAATGTTCATTTTGGTAATTAAGCGCATCCTCAGCAGCTTTAGCCAAAACAACTGCTTTTCCGATATCCATGGTTCCCGGATATTGGTTGGGTGATGCCTTTAAAGGTAAATTTAAAGCATTTTTTGAATTATATATCAAAGCTCCAGAAGATTTCAAACCCTGGATTTTATGGGCACTAATCGTGAATAAATCGATATCTTGAAGGTTAAAATCTATTGCGACTTTTCCAAGACCCTGAATGCCGTCCACGTGAAGTTTGGCTTTTGGAAAATTTTTCATAATTTTACAAACCTTTTTAATCGGTTGAATCGATCCCACTATATTATTTACCCATTGAATTGATACTAATATGGTATCTTTTGATAAAACTTGTTGCAATTGGTCAAGATTTACAATACCATCCGAATCGACATCCAAATAAAAAACCTTGAAACCTTTTTTTTCCAAATCAACAAAAGGCTCCAAAACCGAAGGATGTTCGATCTTTGTGGTTATGATTGTTCCTTTTTGATATATGTAATTATTGCATATGCCATAAATCGCAAAGTTGTTGGCTTCCGTTCCGCCATTTGTAAAAAGGATTTGGTGTGTATTGGGCATTTTCAAAACTTTGGCAAGTTTTTCTTTTGCCAAACCTACAACAGCCTCGGCCTTTTGTCCCGGTTGATAAGGACTGTTTGCATGATGCCAATAGCTTTGGTGAGTCTTTTGATATAAATCCAAATATTCTTGTTTGGGCTTGGTTGTCGCCGCGCTGTCTAAATAAATCATCTTCATCAATCCTTATTCTTTGTTATTTTTCTGCTTTCTATTATACATATAAAGCAATACTTTTGCAATCCCGTTCAAAAGGGGGTATACTATTACCTGAGGTGGTTGCATTGAGACATGTAGAATACAGTCCGCATGGTGTATGTGCAAAAAAAATTACCTTTGACATAACGGACGATAATAAATTAACCAACCTCCGTTTTTATGGTGGATGCAAAGGCAATTTAAGCGCCATTGCGAAGGTGATTGAGGGTTATCCCATCAATAAAATCATCACTTTGCTCGATGGCAACCCTTGTGGCTTACGGGACACCAGTTGTACCGATCAATTAGTAAAAGCCATCAAGGAGAGTCAATCATCCAAATAAGCGAAAAGCATCAAGAGCACATCTTGGTGTTTTTTCTTTTTAACTAAGCGAATAGATATATGCTCGTCCGGCTTTTTCTACCATTGAAATCGCTCCAACCGTTTTCAAAACCTGAATGGTTAGACTAGCTTCCTTGGGAGATAAAGGCATTAATGATTTAAAATTCTTTACACTGAACTTTTCCGGTAAATGAGCAAGGTGCTTTTGGTAATCTTCTTTTTTGTTTAAAGCAATGACTTCGTCAAAATGGACAGGTATTTGGTCTACTTTCGTCGCGCCTTTCTTTTTATTTCGGGCATAACCGTCAAGGAGGCGGTATTCGTTGATTTTGCAGGGGACGATAGCGATTTCTAAATTAGGATTGTTCAAAAATTCCCGCAAAAAATAAAGTTCTTTGCATATCCTTAAAGGATGGGCTTTTTTAGGCGATTTTCTTGAAGTGACTTCACCCGTATCCGGGTTCTCCCAATGAATGATTTTTTCGGTAGCCATGGGGTAAGCGATTCTTACTTTGTAATTGAGTAATAGCGAAGCCAGTTTGCTTTTTAAATGATGAAAATTTCCGGTTTGCACTTCGGTAATGATGTTGTTATCGAATATATCCACAATCCAATTGTTGATTTTAACCTCGTGCTTGGTTTCGTCCGGACACAAGTGTTTTTTAAGCAACAAATGCAGCGATTTTTCCTTTTGGCGGCCGATGGAGGTATCATTAATGCTTTGATATTCCATGTGATATTCCGTTAGCGTTTTAGAATTACTCCCACTGGACAGTGGTCGCTTCCCATTACATCGCTTAAAATGAAACTGTCGACTAATCTTGGAAACAAACGTTCGGAAAGCAAAAAGTAGTCAATCCGCCACCCAATGTTCCGTTCCCGCGCTTTTAAGAGATAGCTCCACCAAGTGTATTCGATTTTTTCAGGATACAATGTTCTAAACGAATCGATAAAACCGCTGTTTAACAGTTCCGTAAATTTGGTGCGTTCTTCAATCGTAAAACCGGCATTTCTTTCGTTGGCTTTCGGATTTTTTAAGTCAATCGGCTGATGAGCGACATTCAAATCCCCACAGATTATTACGGGCTTTTTTTGGTCCAATTCAATTAAATATTTGCGAAAATCGTCTTCAAATTGCATCCGGTAATCTAGGCGGGTCAGTTCCCTTTGGGCATTCGGAACATAAACGCAGACGAAATAAAAGTCGGGATATTCTAAAGTAATGATTCGGCCTTCTTTGGGGTGTTCGCCAGACGGAAAATCAAAACTTACGCTTTGTGGTTCTGTTTTCGTAAGGACCAAAGTTCCCGAATAGCCCGGTTTACTGGCACTATGCCAATATGCGTGATAACCAGGGAAAGAAAAGTTGGCTTGCGTGGAAAACATCTTTATTTCTTGAAGCGCCACGATATCGGCGTTTACTCGATTTAAAAAGTCGGGAAAACCTTTATTCATGATTGACCTAAGACCATTGACGTTCCATGAAACAAAACGGTAGTAGATATCAAGGGGTTTAAAATAAGCAAGGGCTTTTCCCCACTCCAATTCTCTTTCTTGGTAAAACTGAAAACCCAGCTTTTCCGATAAAGCAATGGAAGGGATGTTCTCCGGGGTAATGAGGATACCAAAATAAAGGTAACCGTTTTTCACCGCTTCCTTTTCGATTTCCTGCATAAAACGAAAAGCCACACCTTGTTTACGGTAAGTTTTTTTGATTACCAAACGCGACAAAAAAGCCGCCCGCGGCAAGTGCGAAAAAATCGGACTTAAGTATTCGTCGGAATCCGACAACACCACATAACCGACCAATAAACCATCAATCACCAAAAGACGCGTTGCTTTAGTGTTTAAATCTTCTTGGATAATTTCTACGTCCGGGTAATCATCGTCCCAATCGGTTAATTTGGCGGGATCTTGTTTTACTTCGTCTAAGAGCGTCATTATTTCATCCAAGTATGATTCGTTTCCTTTAATTATTTTCATGATAACCACCTATTTCCTATTCATTATAGCATTTATTGGCAACTTAGAAAAACAAATTGACAACAATTTATTAAATAGATAAGAGGTCCCCCAGGGTTTAACCAAAGCGGACCTCTTCTTTTGTTTTAGATACCTCTGCTGCCGAAGCGACGAATAAGCATGCCGATAAAGGTGAAGAGAATAAAGACCAGCAAATTGACGATAACGATGCTTGCGGCGGAAGAGTATTGAGAGAAAGCAAAGAAAGCAACCAAAAAGCAGAAAACCGATATGAACATCGATGATACGATTACTTTCTTAAAGTTATTAAACACACGCATAGAGGTTAAGGCCGGAAAAATTATTAAGCTAGAAATAAGCAATGAACCCATGATACGCATGCCGATAACCACGACGATTGCCGTAAAAATCGATAAGAGGATATTATAGAACCGAGTGTGCATACCCGTAGCTTTGGCAAACGATTCGTCAAACGTAACCGCAAATATCCGATTATAAAACACTATAAAACAAATGATGATGATAGCCGCAAGCGGAACAATCATATATAAATCGGTTTTGGAAGCGGTGGTAATACTGCCGAACATATAGTTGTTAATATCGGCGGTAAAACCGCTTGACAGGCTGCCGGCCAAATAACCGATGGCAAGGGCGCTACTGGAAAGAAGCGCTATCGCCGCATCCGCCTTTATCTTCGTATTTTGTCCCAAGCGGAGAAGGATGTAAGCAGCTACCATGACAATCGGCAAAGCGAATTGCACCGGTGTTTGATTCAGTGCCAGCGCCACCGCAAACGACCCGAACGCCACATGCGATAACCCGTCGCCGATCATCGAATAACGTTTCAAAACCAAAACAACACCCAAAATAGCCGCACAAAGCGAAAGCAAAATTCCCACAAGGAGCGGTTCTTTCATATAGGTAAAAATATCGCGAACTTGTTCAAAAAAGTTAATCATAATTACCCCCTGTGTATTGGGTGCCGATGCCGCTGGCCTGATAGTCGCTAGGAGTTCCGTCAAAGGTAATCGTTTGGTCCACGTGGATGACTTTGGTCGCATGCTTGATGATGGTATTTACGTCATGGGAAATGATGACAATCGTTACACCGTATTCCTTGTTGATTTTATCGAGAATCTCATAAAGGTGCTGAGCCATCATCACATCCAGCCCCGCAAACGGTTCATCCAAAAACAAAATCTTTTCGGTTGAGCATAATGCTCTGGCCAAAAGAACGCGTTGTTGTTGACCGCCTGATAGGGATCTAAAAGGTTTGTTTTTAATATTTTCGATTTCCAATAATTTGATATAGCGCAGCGCCAATTCTTTTTCTTTCTTGCGATAGAAGGGGAACCAACCCAAGCGGTTTAAGCAACCCGACAAAACGATTTCCAAAACGGAGGCCGGAAAATCAGTTTGCACCTCGAGTTTTTGAGGAAGATAACCGATGGATTTCGGTTCGACGGTGCTGTCGTATTTCAGTTTGCCAGAAATTGGGGGAATCAAATTAACGAGGGTTTTGATTAAAGTGGTCTTTCCGCTGCCGTTGCTGCCGACGATGCAAACATAATCGCCGTTGGTGATTTCCAAATTGACATTAGCCAAAACCACTTTATTGTCGTAGCCGACGGCTAAATCATGACAAGTTAATAGTTTCATTCGCATAACCCCCTTTCTAAAGCTTTGATATTATCTTTCATAATGCTGAGGTATGTTGCGCCGTCCTTAAATTCCTGAGGCGTAACATTATGAGCCGAGTGCAAAAGCACCGCTTCGGCATTCGTGTTTTCCACAATTTTTTGACATATCGTATTGGTTAATAATTCTTTTTGATAAATAACCGGTATATCCAATTCATCAATTTCTTTGATCATTTCGATCACTTCATGGATTGAGGGGTCGGTTTCCACCGAACACGTTTCATATACGGAACGGTATTTTAGACCATACTGCTCAACAAAATAATAAAAGGCAAACGGAGCGCCAAAATACAAAGTATCTCTTTTCTTGCGGCTTACCACTTCTTTGATTTCCAAATCTAGTTGTTCCAATTCCGCCAAATAAGCATGGGCGTTTTGTTCATAAAAGGTTTGGTTCGCAGGATCCAATTCAATAACAACTTCCAAGATATCTCTTACAATGGTCATCGCAAAGATTGGATTTATCCAAATGTGCGGATCATAAGTATGAACATGGCCAAAAGGATCGCGATGCGTCTCTTCTTCGTGTTCGTCATGATCGTGGTCGTGGTCTTCAATGATAGCCAAAGGGATATTACGGGAAGCATCGAGTACTTTTAAGGTATCGGGCGCGTTGCGAAGGAGCGTTCCCGCCCATGTTTCCAAACTATCGCCCATATAAATAAAGAGATGAGAACGTTTGATGGTAATAATGTTGTGGGTTGAAGGGTCAAATGAGTGGGCATCTTGTCCCGGAAGAAGCAACATTTTTACTTCAGCTTTGTCCCCCACAATGGTTCTGGAAAAGTCATAAAAAGGAAAACTCGATGTTACAATCGTAAAATCACCTTCCATTTGCGGAAGCGAACAACTGGTTAGTCCCAATATGACAATTAATAAACTAAAAAAGAGCAGTGTTTTTTTCATAGATCACCCTTCTTATTGCTGCATTCATGGCAGGTGCCATATATGATAATTTTGCTTTGATCAATAATAAACTGATATTTCTCCTTGATGTACTGATCGAATTCATCGCATTCGACATGAAGCAGAACCCCGCATTCCAAGCATTTCAAATGAAAATGCTCATGACAGTAATCGCCTTCTTCGATATATTGATAACCGGCGCTCGGCTGATTGTCAATGATAAACTTACGAACCGCGTTTTGTGATACAAGCATATCCAAATACCGGTAAAGCGTAGCTTTGCTTACCGGAGTTTGATTTTGATTAAAAAGTTCAAGCATTTCTTCGGCCGTCAAATGGCGATCTTGATTGGCTTTCAACAAATCAAGAATGATGCTGCGTTGTTTAGTGTGGTAATTGCGGTTCATCTAGGCCATCCTCCCATCAAATTGAGATTCAGTTTCAAATATTATACAATGATTAATCCCGATAGTCAAGAATATGGCTTACTATTTTTGGTAGTAAAAAACAAAGAAAAAAATAAAAAAGCAAGATAACCGAGAAGTGTTATTTAATCTTGCTTTTTAAAAGAATTAAGGTGTAAATAATAAAAGGAAGAATATGAAAAAATCTATTTGGTTGTTGCGATGCCCTTAGTATTTTAACCTTAACTTACTTTTTTATGCATCTTTTAAAGCATTGATTTTTTCTAAATAATAAGGGCTGTCGGTTAACTCATAACCGATTTGCAAAATCTGAAGGGCCGCCTTCTTCGATCCTTTTTCCGTCGCGACTTGCGAGGATTCTTGAATCAAAGCGATGATATCGCGGCTTGGGCCAAGCTGAAGATTGTATTTCTTAAAGATGGCTTGCAAGCCTTCGGAATTGGGAATTTTGATTGTTCCCTCCAGTTGGCTTTCGATTTTGGCAAATACCTCGTTAACATTGAGTTTGGCATCGTAATACCTTGCCACCACCAAACAGGCCACCGCCGGTTCTTTTTGTTTTTGGGCTAAATAATACTTGCCAAGCAGATAATAGCTATGGCCTAAATCGCGTTTTTGGTAAGCCATGTGCATGGCTTTTTCCACCAGTGATTTTACTCGCTGCAAATCATTTTCCATAATGGCGATTTCCCCAAGCATCAGATAAACAATCGAGGCATAAGGATTAAAGCGAACCGATTCATGAAAATATTTCTTGGCCTCCTCAAACTTGCCTTGCGCCATTTGGATAACTCCTAAATTGAAGGCATAGGCACTTACCGGCTCCCTCAAAATCATTGGTTTTTGGGAAATGATAAAACGATTGGATGTCATCAACAAGGTTTCGAAGGGGCCTTGGGGACTGATGTAAGATACATTGGGTGTTTTCAAATTGGAAAGCAAGAAGGAATCTTTCAGAAAAATGAGCGTCTTTTCTGCTTCGGAAAATTCTTTCTTTTGAATAGATTCGATTGCTTCGATAAAAGCTTGTTTCCGGGACTCTGCGCTTCCGCGCAAAAGTTGAAACAAATTCGGCAACTTAGCCCGCGGAACTTTATTAAAATATTCCAAAAGCACTTCCTCCACATTGGGTGAACCGTATTTTAGGATGGCTTTCGCTAGTTCCCCGGGAATTTCCGTTGCAACATCTGCTATATCTTTTCCGTCAATATAGTCTTGAATAATGGTTAATAATCTTTCCAAGTGTTTTCACCTCTTTTTTTCCCCTATAGGTTATCGCCGCCTGAAGACATTCCCTTCCTTTGCGCAACCTCGATTTCCGCCAGTTTATTAGTAATAGACATCCTTGTCAAAATTAATTTTACAATCTTTTCCAATTCCGAACCTTTTCGGTAATCGCTGTTGCATATATAGTTGACACGGTTTTCGCCCAGCAATTTGTGTACTTTGGTCATATCGTCGCCATGATAAAGGGCTATTGATTGCCCCCCGTATTGTTTGACTAATTTCATGCATGGGACATCGGTAATTCCGTCACCCAAGTAGATCATATTTCGATACGGGATGCGTCTGTCTTCATCGGACATATATGTGTTCAAGGTTAAATCGTCCAAGACATCAAGAACGCCTTTACTGATTCGGAAAAGAAATTGCGTTTTGGTGGTAAAGTTGACGATTTGTCTAGGCCAAACCGCATTTCCCCGTTCATTGTAATGGAATTCGCAAGCATAAATCCGTTTGAATTCCTGAGCGATAGCGGTTCCTTCAATGATTTCCTTTAAGCCAGAAGAAATAATGTAGTGTTCAATCTCCAAGCCCAAAGATCTGCCGAATGCATTGATCCGCTCAAACCAGGTGTCTACACCGGGGAAGAATTCCACGTCTTTTCCGAGTTGTTGAAGCGATTCCTTAGTAATTTGCAAATCGTTCTTTTTTGCTTGCTTGTTCATCAAAAGCATATAAGCCAAGATTTTATCCATATTGTATTTATGAGCAATCTTATTGGCTTCCGCCCAAAACTCTTCTGCTTCCATACCGATGCTGGGGATAAAGCCGTATTCCTGCATATCTTTTTCACATAAAGTCTTATCAAAATCATACATTAAAGCAATAATTGTTTTTGCCATTTTTTCTCTCCTTTGTATTCATATTATACACAAAAACGGGATAAATAGCAAATATTTTTGATTAATGCTCAATTTATTGATTGCTTTCGGCGCGTTCTTGGAGTTGAGTGATAATTTCGGAATAGAACTTTTCGTCGATTCGGTATTTCTTTCGATAGAAAAAGTAGCTGCCAACAATGAAAAATAACGGAATTATTAGCATGGTAACAATCAATGAATCCTGCATAAATTTATCGACATTGGTGTTGATATAGTCTTTAATAATGCTACCTTCGATCAACCCCAAGGCCTTGTCTTTTTCCATTTCGGACACATTTTTGTTGATTTGGTACAGTCCTGAAATCAACATTGTGCCGTTCACGAATAGTACATAAATGGCGCTTGCGAGTTTCGTAACAAACGGCTGCAAAGAGAAATTTATGCTTTCGTAACGTTTCCCGAGTTTCCATTGACCGTATTCAATCGTATCGGTTAAGAGCACCAAAACGATTAATTGAATCAATCCTTCCCCGAAGAATAGGATAAAGCCGAAAACCAATAACCCCGCAATCGTTTGAGGGAATACCAAGGTCCAAAAGAGAAAACCCAAGTATCCAATTACCACTAAAATAATCGCCAGTTTAAACATTTGCGACCGGTTAAACCGCTGGGAAAAAAGCGGATAAACGAGCAGCGCTAAGAGTTGCGACCCGCCCAGCGCCAGCGCAAACAGCGAATATTCGAGCCCACCATAATTTAAATAAACGTAATTGAAGTAAAACTGCCCGCAGTTAATTGTGATAAAAAAACCGATGTTGAAAAGCAAAATCGCAAAAGCGATTATCACCAATTGGTCATTTTTAAAAATTACTTTCACCATGGTTTTAAGCGAAATCGTTTCTTTATCCTTTTTAGCTTGATCGATGATGGCATTAGGCCTTTCTTTTACCCCAAAGACCACCAACAATTGGCAGAGGATAAAGAGAACGCCAATAACAATCGCCATCCATTGGAACGCTTTTGAGCCGCTTTTGCTACCGCTATAAAAAATCGGAATTAAAACCACCGAACTGAACGCACCGATATTGGCGCAAATCCGGGCAAGCGACCCAACTTTTTCGCGTTCCTTTTGATCAACCGAAAAGGTGGAATACATGGTCCAATAGGAAATGTCGTTAATGGTGTAAGTCATTTCCCAAAGCAAATAGAGAAAAGCAAACCAGAGTACAAAACCGATGCCCGAAAAGCCAAAATCGGTAAAAAGCAACATCGTTACCAAAGCATTGGTTAAAGCCCCGATTAAAATCCAAGGTTTAAATTTGCCGTATTTGCTTCTGGTGTTTTCGATGATGACACCCATGATCGGGTCGTTGATAGCATCCCAAATCCTTGTAATAATCATGACAATCGAGATGCCGATTAATTCGCCTTTATCCAAGCCCACATAATAACTAAAGTAAATGATTAAATACATGTTAACGAGCGTGTATAACATGTCGCGCCCGATGCCACCGATACTGTAGGTGAATTTATTGCGTACTGATACTTTTTCCGTGATATCCATATTTTTACCTCTTGTGAATTATTTGTGAATTAATCGAATAAATAAACGCGTGCTTCATAAGGTTTCAGCATTTCGGATGTTTGAGGATAATTTTGTAAAATTAGTTTGCCTTTGGTTAAATCACTGTCGTTTAAGTCGGGAATAGCTAAGTCCTTATCCGAAAAGTTTCCGATTACCAGAAGTTTTTTTCCGTCATAATCCCTTAGATAACAATAAATCTTTTGGTGTTTTGGAAGCAATTCTTTAAATGACCCTTCCACCACAATCGGAAATTGTTTTCGTAAGGCAATGATTTTTTGATAATAATAGAAGATTGAATCAGGATTAGCCAAACTGTTTCTGACATTTATTTCTGGATAGTTGGGATTTACTTTAATCCATGGCTTTCCTTCCGTGAACCCGGCATTTTCCGTATCATCCCATTGCATCGGGGTTCTGGCATTGTCGCGGCTCATATAGATAATCTTTTTCATCATCCGTTTATGAGATAAACCCAAGCGTTTGCCTAACCAGTAGATTCGGTGTGTTTCGATATCTTGATAATCGCTAAGGTCAGTAAATTGAGGGTTGGTCATGCCAATTTCTTGCCCTTGGTATATAAAAGGCGTTCCTTGTTGGAAATATAGAACCGTTGCAAGCATGGTGGCTGACTGATAGTGATATCTCTCGCTATCACCAAAACGGCTGACCACCCGCGGTTGGTCATGGTTTTCCCAATACAAAGTATTCCAACCTTTACCGTTAATGGTATCTTGCCATTTAGTCAAAGCATTCATTAACCTTCGCGGTTTAAAGGGACGGATAAACCATTTAAAGAAATTATCCGCACTCATATGATCAAATTGGAAAACCATCGTCAGTTCCTGATTGTCAAAACTGATATAAGCCAACGCGTCTTCCGGTTTGAGGAAAATCGCTTCGCCGACCGTAAAGGCATCGTATTGGTCAAAGACTTCCTTTTTTAATTCTTTAAGGTATTTGTGAATTTGGGGACCATTGATAAAATGTTCGTGGCCGCGAATAAGATGCAATTTGCCTTTCGGATAACCCGGTGTCTTTGATAAAAGATTGATAACGTCGCAACGAAAACCGTCAACGCCAAGATTGAGCCAGTAGCGAATCATTTTTTTGATTTCCGAGCGCAATTCTTTGCATTCCCAGTTCAAGTCCGGCTGTTCTTTGGCAAACAGATGCAAATAGTATTCCTGGGTTGTTTCGTCATATTCCCAAACCGAACCGCCGAACAAACTCATCCAATTGTTCGGTTTTTTCCTGCCTTTTCCTTTTTGCCAATGATAAAATTTTCGATAAGGGTTGTCGGTCGACTTGGCGCTTTCGATAAACCAAGGGTGTTCGTTCGAGGTATGATTGATTACTAAATCCATGACCAGACGCATACCGCGGCGATGAAGTTCGTTGACTAAAGTTTTTAAGTCTTCCAAGGTGCCATAGTCCGGCAATAGATTATAATAATCCGATATATCATAACCATTGTCGACCAGCGGGGAATCGTAAATTGGCGAAAGCCAAATCATATCCACACCAAGCTCTTGCAAATAATCGAGGCGGCTGATGATGCCGGGGATATCGCCGATTCCGTCATTATTGCTGTCTTGAAAACTGCGTGGATAGATTTGATAAACAACACCATTCTTAACCCAATGTTTCATACTCGTCCTCCGAAGAAAAAATTCTAACATAATTGTATCATACATTCTTCGGTTTTGGGACAATTCTTATAATTTAACAAAAAAGAAGCAGTCATAAACGCTTTAGGCATTTATGCTGCTTCCTTTAATCAACAATCGATGTAATTATTCGATTAAGATTTGTTTTGGTGCTGGGATTTCTCGGTTGTTTTTCAAAACGTTGATTTTAAGAACACCGTCTTCCAATTTGACTTTGATATCTTCTTCGGTAACATCGTTCTTTAAACGATAGCTGCGTCTGATTTCGACATTCTTTCTGCCTTTAACATAATAATGGTAGGCATCGTTCTTTTGTTCGCTTTCTTCTTTCTTAACCGCATTCACCGTTAAGATATGGTCGCGAAGTTCAACGTTTATATCTTCTTTCTTAAAGCCGGGAACTTCAATTTCGAAAGTAATCCCTTTTTCATCTTCATAAATATCCGTTCTGGAATCAGCACCAAAGAAGAAACTGTCAAAGACATCATCCCACAAATTGCGTCTTGTTAAATATCTCATTTATGCATTCCTCCTTTTCTTTTTATTATATCGATAAAATTATTGTTTTATTCAATCAAAATAGTTTTTGGCAACATTTTTTCCGGTTTTGAAATACTGATTGCAAGAACACCATCTTCCAATTTCACCTTAATA
>LSQX01217265.1_pt1 | contig 13283 bp, 12 predicted proteins | sample 654561 | NCBI WGS metagenome assembly LSQX01 (sample SAMN04489861, study PRJNA283612) | anaerobic digester metagenome | isolation source: 4 biogas reactors fed with cattle manure at either 37C or 55C with and... | place: Denmark: Kongens Lyngby | collected 2014 | reverse complement strand
AGATGTGTATAAGAGACAGGAAAAGCAGGTTAGGGATGTTTCCCCCTTTTCGGAGATTTCATTACGTGTATCCGGGAAACTTTATGTCAGGCAAGGTGATAAGCAGAGTGTCGAAATTTCTGCAAATGCTTCTACTCTGGAGGAGATAATTACAGAGGTGAAGGGACGTACCCTTAATGTTCGTTTTAAAAGCAAAAATCTGATTATTAGTAATTTCGATCCCGGGAGAATTGATATTACCGTTACTGTTCCTGAGATTAATGCTCTGTCAGTTTCCGGGTCTGGCGATATAATTTCTGACGGACCGGTTACATCCCGTATCATAGACCTTGCTGTCAGCGGAAACGGAAATATATTTCTGGATGAACTGAATTCTGAAAGTGTGAAGGCTGTGATTTCCGGATCTGGCGACATTGAGATAAACGGAGGGACAGTAGCCCGGGAACTCTCAGTAACCATAAGTGGTTCCGGAAATATGAAGGCCAGCCGTTATGAAGCTTCAAATGTGGATATAAAAATTGCAGGTTCAGGTAATTGTAATGTGTACTCAAATGGCAACCTTAAAGCACGGGTAGCTGGCTCAGGAAGTGTGTATTACCATGGAAATCCGTCTATCGATACATCAGTGTTAGGTTCGGGAGTAATAGAAAAAGGCAGGTAAAAAATTAATTACATTCATCAGTTTTTTTCTGGTTTTTATTGTTTAACTTTCCCTTGAGTTTTTCAGCCAAATATTTTTTTGGTGGTGGGAACTTCTAAAACAATTATTAATTTAAATCTGTATCTATGGGTATGATAAAGGAATTTAAGAGTTTTGCCATGAAAGGCAATGTACTCGATCTGGCCGTTGCGGTAATTATCGGCGGAGCTTTCGGAAAAATTATCACATCATTTGTAAATGATGTAATTATGCCACCTATCGGTCTTTTACTTGGGAATACTGACTTCAGCAACCTGAGGGTTATTTTAAAAACCGGAAGTGAAGCAGTGATGGATGGCGATACTGTGGTTGCACCCGCTATTGCAGAAGTGGCCGTAAGGTATGGAGCATTTGTGAACACTATTCTGGATTTTTTAATTGTGGCCCTTGCCATATTTTTTGTAATTAAGGGTTATAACAATTTGAAAAAGAAAGAAGAAACTGCTCCGGCTCCACCTCCTGAACCATCAAAAGAAGAGGTTTTACTTAAAGAGATCAGGGATATCCTAAAAGAAAAGAAATAAGAAAATTTACTCTTTTTCAGGTTATTTTCGGATGATGTCAATGCGCCCGTCAGGCCAGAGTTTTATTATCTCTGACGGGCGGGTTGCTGTTTTGTCGTTTTGCCTGTATTGAACAATATAATCCACAGCGGCTTTTATTTTCTCTGAAATTTCATCAAAGCTGGAAGGTGTTTTTTCTGAACTGATATTTGCTGAGGTTGAGACTACAGGTTTGCGGAATTTTTGGAGTAAGCGGGTGGTAAATTCTTCTTTGGTAAAGCGGATTCCTATACTGCCATCTTTTGAAATCAGATTTGGAGCAAGGTTTTTTGCTTCCGGATAGATGACGGTAAGGGGAGTGGCGCTGATCTCTACCAGATCCCAGGCGATATCCGGAACATTATTTACGTAACGTTCGAGCAGAGCAGGATTTTCCATGAGAACCAGCATACTTTTTGAATCATCCCGTTCCTTTATGGCATATATTCTTTCTACCGCTTCCTGGTTAGTGGCATCACAACCAATACCCCATACAGTATCTGTGGGATATAAAATAACACCACCCTTTCTTAATACCTCCAACGCTTTATTTAAGTCCTCGATCATTTTTGTCGTTTAATAAATTAACATAGACTGAGACTAATTGTCCGGCACAAATTTCAGGGTGGAACAGGCTTGCCCGGTCTTTTCCCTTTTGTTTCAGTTCATTTTTTAAATCATCATTATTCAGAATCTCAGAAATTTTGGAACCGATATCCTGAATATTTTCAGGATCACAAAATAACGCTGCATCTCCGGCAGTTTCAGGAAGGCATGAAACAGAGGATGTCAGCACAGGACAGCCACTTGCCATCGCTTCAATTACAGGCAGGCCGAATCCTTCGGATTTAGAGATATAGGCAGAAAGAGTTGCATTTTGGTAAAGAACGGCCAGCTCATTAACCGGAAGGTTTTGAAGAAAAATAATTTTGTCACCTGCCTTTTTTGTCTCAACATACCGTTTCACTTCCTTTAAATAGGAGGTGGGATTCCCCACTATAACAAGAGTGATTCCAATACCTGATTCACAGATTCCCCTGATCAGGGAAAGCTGATTTTTCCGGGGTTCTATAGTGCCAACTGTCAGAATATATTTTTCAGGGATTTTAAACTTTTTCAGGATATCCTTGCTATCCTGTTTTTCAAAAAATACCGGATTGACAGGTTGACAGACCACCTCAATTTTGTTTGGGTGAATACCCAGAAAGTTTATGATATCATTTTTTGTTTGATTGCTGACTGCAATTATTTTATCAGCAACCTTACATGCATATTTGAATTTCAGTAAATAAATCTTGCGGTCGATTGAATTATATAATCCGGGATATCGAAAAAATATCAAATCATGGATCGTTACAACCGATATTATACCACTGTTTTTTATGCCGGCAGGCAGCTCATTGCTAAGTCCGTGATAAATATCCGGATGATGTTTTTTTAATACGGGAACCAGGAACAGACTCCTCCAAAGAGAGTTCAATTTCCCGGCAACCGGATTTTTTGGTGTTACTGTTGTAAAATCTGAATAATTATTAAAAAGAGCGCTCCGGATTTTAGGTGAGAACAGAATATATTCATTCTGATTGAAATACCTGTGCAGGGCGTTCAGAGTATTTCTGCTGTAATTTCCAAGTCCTGAAGAATTCAGAAAAGCTCTCTTTGCATCAAATCCAATTTTCACATCATTGAATATTTATCAGACTTTAAAATCTTTCAACCCTTCAAAATCTACAGTAGCAAAATAGTCTTCAATTGTTTCAGGACGTCTTATCTCAACAATCTTCCCATTCACACGCTGCAGTAACTCTCCGGATCTGAGCTTGCCGTTATAGTTAAATCCCATTGCATGGCCGTGGGCTCCGGTATCATGAATTACTACTATATCGTCAGGTTCAAGCTCAGGAAGCATCCTGTCTATTGCAAATTTATCGTTATTTTCACAGAGTGAGCCGGTCACATCGTATTTAACTGTGTGAGGTTCATTTTCTTTGCCGGCAACAGTTATGTGATGATATGCACCGTAAATGCCCGGCCTCATAAGATTTGCCATACTTGCATCCAGTCCGGCAAAAAGTTTGTATGTTTTTTTTATGTGAAGCACACTGGCTACCAAATAGCCATAGGGGCCGGTGATAGCCCTTCCCGACTCAAAAAATATTTTCAGTGGTGCCAGTCCGTTACCTTCAATCTTTTTTTCATACAGTTTTTTTATTCCTGCACTTACATACTCCAGGTCAACTGCTTTCTGTTCCGGCTGATAAGGAATACCAATTCCTCCTCCCAGGTTTGCAAAATTTATGCGCACCCCGGCTTTTTCTGCCACCTCTGCTATAAGGTTAAACAAAACTTCTGCAGTTTCAACGAAATAATCAGGATCAAGCTCATTTGAGGCAACCATGGTATGCACCCCAAATTGTTTAACTCCTTTGTTTTTTAATATTTTATAACCATCAATAATTTGTTCATGTGTAAATCCGTATTTTGCTTCCTCCGGATGACCGATAATAAGATTCCCCTGTTTAAGGTCTCCCGGGTTATAACGCATACAAATTGTTTCCGGGACACCGACATTTTTTTCGAGGTATTCAATATGGGATATGTCATCAAGATTTATAATAGCCCCCATATCCTTTGCCAGTTTAAACTCTTCTGCCGGGGTATCGTTTGAGGTCAGCATTATTTCATCTCCCGACATGCCTACCCTCTTTGCCAGTTCAAGTTCAGTCTCTGAACTGCAGTCAATGCCGAAACCCTCTTCCCTTAATATTTTCATAAGGTAGGGATTTGGAGTTGCCTTTATTGCAAAATACTCTTTAAACCCTTCATTCCATTCAAATGCCTTCTTAAACCTGGCCGCATTATCCCTGATGGCTTTTTCGTCATATATGTGAAACGGGGTTGGATAGGTTTTTATGATTTCTTCAAGCTGTGATTTTGAAAACGGTAACTTTTTATCTGCCATATAAATTTTAAGAAAATGTATTTAACAAAAATATAAATTTAAATAGTATTTTTAGAATTAATCTAAATAAAGTCTGAAAGCTTATCAGAGAATTAATAATTATCTGCTTGTCAGGCCGGCTATAAGTTCCCTGCTTAAAGTCCCGCTGGCAATTTCTCTCACTTCACCTGTCATTCCAATATTCCAGTTATCATCGATCCCGATCTTTAAACTCCCTCCTGCCATTTTAATATTCAGTTCAGGTTTAACAAGTCCCTTTTTTACCAGGACTGCTGCCACGGCACATGCTGAGCTGCCTGAAGCCAGGGTATATCCGGCTCCGCGCTCCCATATCAGAATCTCAACTTCATCCGGTGAAATTATTTTGGCAAACTGAACGTTGATGCGGTTGGGGAATATAGGGTTATTTTCTATCTGAGGCCCGAAGGTCAGTAGTTCTTTTTTATCCAGAATATCTTTTAATATAATGCAATGCGGATTGCCAACCGAGACGCAGTTAATTTCATAATCCCTGTATTCAAGATTTAATACTTCGTCGATACACTCTTTTTTATTGCATTTAACAGGGACAGAATCAGAAGAGAAGTCAGCCTTTCCCATATCCACTTTGATAATATGGGCTTTGCCGTTACTCTCTTCTATAATTTTAGCCTGTACAATACCTCCCGGGGTTTCAATAGTAAAGCAGGATGATTTTGCAAATTTGAGGTCATAGAGATATTTGGCAAAAATTCTCAGTCCGTTGCCACTCTTCTCTGCTTCAGATCCGTCAGGATTTAAAATCCTTAATCCGAATGCCGCTTTATAGCTTGGTACCTTGAGAAGTATCCCGTCAGATCCTATTCCGTAATGAACATCACAAATTGTTTTTATTGCCTTATCGGTTAACTCAAATTGCAATTCATTTTGATTTAAAACAATATAATCATTTCCTAATCCGTGTGATTTTACAAAGAAATTCTGCATAATATACTTTTTTGTTTTACAAAAGTATTAAACATCAGGCAATTTTCCCTGCCAAAGGCTGGTGAATTATGCACATGGCAATTTATTTTTAACTTTGCAGCTATATAAAAAATTATGATATGGCATTAATTAATGAAAATTATCAAAAGCTCCAGGCAGGGTATTTATTCCCGGAAATTGGAAGAAGGGTGGAACAGTTTATCAGTTCCAATCCTGACAAAAAAGTAATTAAAATGGGCATAGGCGATGTAACACGTCCGCTTGTTCCTTCAGTAATTAATGCATTTCACGAGGGTGTTGAGGAGATGGCCAAATCAGAGTCATTCAGGGGATACGGGCCCGAACAGGGATACTCTTTTTTGCGTGAAATCATTGCAGGGAATGACTATCAAAATAGAGGGATTGATATTTCTGCCGATGATATTTTTATTTCTGATGGTTCGAAATGTGATACGGGTAATATTCAGGAGATATTCAGCAGTGACAGCAAAATTGCAATTTGTGACCCTGTTTATCCTGTATATGCCGACACGACTGTAATGTCGGGCAAGACAGGTTCATGTCAGCCCAATGGTTATTACGACGGCATTATATATATGCCCTGCACCAGGGAAAATGGATTTATTCCTGAACTTCCTGAAGAGAGGCCGGATCTTATTTTCCTTTGCTACCCAAATAATCCCACCGGCACTGTTGCTACAAGAGATGAGTTGAAAAAGTGGGTTGACTATGCCGAAAAAAACAGATGTATTATTTTGTATGATGCAGCTTACGAGGCCTTTATCACAGAGGAAAATATTCCTCATTCAATATATGAGATTGAAGGGGCCAAAAAGCTGGCAATTGAATTCAGAAGCTTTTCAAAAACTGCGGGATTCACCGGGACAAGATGCGCCTTTGCTGTTGTTCCCGGGGAGTTAACTGCATACGACAAATCGGGGAATTCTGTATCTGTGAAGTCACTTTGGAACCGGCGGCAATCAACAAAGTTCAATGGTGTCTCATATCCTGTTCAAAAAGCAGCTTCTGCTGTTTATTCAGAGGAGGGAAAAAAAGAGGTAGCTGAAGTTATAAACTATTATCTTGGCAATGCAAAAATCATGAAAGAAAGTCTTACCGCTTCCGGCTATGAAGTATATGGCGGAGTTAATGCACCATATATATGGGTAAGGACAAAAGATGATATGAAGTCGTGGGAATTTTTTGATAAATTACTCAACGAAGCTAATGTTGTCGGAACTCCCGGGTCTGGTTTCGGTCCCTCCGGAGAGGGGTACTTTCGCTTTTCTGCATTTGCCGGCCGCCAGAGTACTGTGGAAGCAATGGAACGGATTAAAAATCTCAGGTAGATTTATAACCATAACAAGTCATAAGATTAACTGATTAATAATCAGTAATTTTTCAGGCATTAGATGGAACTCGTCATTTATAATATTTCTCCTGTGTGTATGATAGTACATGACTCGTTTCATGATAAAGATGCCCGGATAGCTTCTTCTTCTGCGATTTTTATTTTTCTTCCGGGGTATTCTCTTAATGCTTCTTCCAATATTTTAAGGCATATTGCAAGGTCTTCCTTCTTAAGAACATATGCAATTCGAACCTCGTCTTTTCCTTTGTCGGGCAATGTATAGAAACCACTTGCAGGAGCCAGGAACAGGGTCTGGTTATTATACTGAAATTCTGAAAGCATCCATGCACAAAAGTCATCTGCATCATCGACAGGCAGACGGGCTACCGTATAGAAAGCGCCCATAGGGATAGGAGAATAGACCCCGTCAATGCGGTTCAGTCCGTCAATTAAAAATTTTCTGCGGTTAACATATTCATTATAGTTATTTAACATGTATTCAGGGTCTGCATCCAGTGAGGCTTCTGCAGCAATCTGGCCAATAAGAGGAGGGCTTAGTCTTGCCTGGCAAAATTTAAGGACATTGCGCCTGACCTCCTTGTTTTTAGTTATCAGCGCCCCGATACGCAGTCCGCATTCACTGTATCTTTTAGATACCGAGTCTATCAATACAACATTCTGTTCTATTCCGTCAAGATGAAATGCAGAAATATAGGGTGATCCGGTATAGCAAAATTCGCGGTATACCTCATCAGAAAAGAGGTAGAGGTCATATTTTTTTACCAGGTCCCGGATCTTGTTCATCTCCTCCCTGGTATAAAGATAACCTGTCGGATTATTGGGATTACAGATCATTATACCCTTTGTTTTTGGGGTAATGAGCTTTTCAAACTCCTCAAGGGGGGGGAGAGCAAAACCTTCCTCGATATTTGCAGCTATTGATTTAATTACAGCACCTGCCACAATGGCAAAAGCTTCATAGTTGGCATATGCAGGCTCAGGGACTATTATCTCGTCGCCCGGATCCAGACAACTCATAAATGCAAAGGTCACAGCTTCACTTCCTCCTGTAGTAATTATGATATCATCTGCCTCAACTTCTATCTTATACCTGTTATAATAATGTACAAGCTTTTCGCGAAATGACCGTATTCCCTCACTGGGAGAGTATTCAATAGTAGTCCGATCAATCATTTGAATCGCTTTTAATGCCTGCGGAGGAGTGGGCAGATCAGGTTGCCCGATATTGAGATGATATACTTTTATGCCCCTTGCTTTTGCTTTTTCTGCAAGAGGTGATAATTTCCTGATTGGTGAATCAGGCATTGCTTTTCCTCTGTTTGATACTGCTGGCATAGTAAATATTTTATAACCGGGCAAAGATACAAGTATCAGTCATAAAACAATAGATAATGAATTTTTTCGAACGGGGCTTTATCAATTAATTAACTTCATACAATCACTATTTTAAGCTCTTTTTTTTAGTTTACCTCAAAATAATCTGTTAATTATTAATTTATATCATATTTTAATAACTTTGGATAATATACTTTTAGCATAAAAAATTTAATATTACGTAACCATGATAATAGGTATTCCCAGGGAGATCATGCCGGGAGAGAATCGTGTTGCAGCGATTCCCGAGACGGTAAAAAAGATGGTCGGATCCGGTGCTACGGTCCTGTTCGAGAAAGGAGCCGGCACAGGTTCTCATTACAGTGACGATTCCTATCGGGCAGAGGGTGCTGTCATTGTAGAAGATGTAAAGGAATTATTTGCCCGCAGTGAGGTTATATTGAAGGTCAAGGAGCCCCGGTATAATCAGGAGCAGGGCTGTCATGAGCTTGAGATGATGCATAAGGGCCAGTACCTGATAACGTTTCTGCACCCGGCTTCTCCTGCTAACCACGATATGGTCAGGCAGATGGCTGAGAGGGGCATCACGGGCCTTACCCTTGACGGGGTTCCGCGCATAAGCCGTGCCCAGTCGATGGATGCCCTCTCTTCGATGAGTGCCTGTGCCGGTTATAAAGGGATGATAATGGGAGTGAACGCCATCAGCAAGTTTGTACCCTTTGTTACCAGTGCCGTGGGCAGGCTGAAGCCGGCAACGGTTTTGGTAATCGGTACGGGTGTTGCCGGGCTCAGGGCCCTTGCCACGGCCAAAGGACTGGGAGCATCGGTATATGCAGCAGACATCAGGCCTGAAGCCAGCAGGAATGCGGAGTCACTTGGAGCTGTTATTGTCGATACGGGTGTCCCTGAAGAGGTTGCTGTCAGCCCCGATGGTAAACATGCCAACCAGCTGCCGGAGAGGTGGCTTGAGGTTGAGAGGGAACATCTTGGGGATATTATTTCGCGGGCAGATATTGTTTTTTGTTCAGCCCTTGTGCCGGGTAAGGTTGCACCTGTACTGATAACTGAAGAGATGGTCAAAACGATGCAGACAGGCAGCTGCATAGTTGATATCTCGATCGACCAGGGAGGTAACTGTTCCATTACCAGCCCCGGTCTTGTTGAAAAAAAACACGGCATAATTATAGAAGGTATTAAGAATATTCCCGGGATGCTGTCCACCAGCTCTACCATTATGTTTTCAAGGAACATCTATAATTTACTTGACTTTCTGGCCAGGGATGGTAAAATCAGCCTTGACATGGGTGATGAGATTGTCTCCTCGATAGTTGTCACGCACGAGGGGAAAATAGTCCATGAAGGAACCCTTGAGGCTATGGGTTTAAGATAATAAGAGCAACTAAAATAAATTAAACCATGACATCGATCCAGTTAATACTAGTAGTGATCTTCATAGTGGCAGCGGTAGTTGGTTACCTTCTTATAAACAATGTACCCTCTCGTTTGCACACCCCGCTTATGTCGGGGATGAATGCCCTCTCAGGGGTTACTATCGTTGGCGCCCTTCTGGCAACAGCCGGAGCCCTTTCGGGTAGCAATCCGGTTGTAGGTTACATATTTGGCACCCTGGCAATCATCCTGGCAATGATAAATGTTGCGGGAGGGTTTGCAGTAACCGACAGGATGCTGGGGATGTTTGGGCGCAATAACCAGAACAGGGATAAAGATGACTGACATGCAAATACTTTTAAATTTTTCCACCTTCCATATCTTATCGGATGGTTTATACTACGCATTATGTGTTATCCTGTCGCTGGCTGTATTGCTGGGCCTTCATTTTATGAGCAGGGTCAAAACGGCAAAGCTTGGCAACCAGGTTAGCGCCCTGGCCATAGCATTGGGGATAATTATCACCCTTGTAAAGAAAGATATCCTTCCTCTCTGGGCGATTTATCCGGGGATGGTAGCAGGGCTTATTATCGGACTGAGGGTTGCATCAAAGGTAAAAATGATAGAGATGCCCCAGCTTGTTGCCCTTTTAAACGGCATTGGCGGTGCAGCTTCGGCTATAGTTGCATCTTTTGCTTTTTTGAGTTTGCACGGGGGCAGTGATATTTTTGGCAGGTTAACCTCCCTGGTTGCCGTATCAGTTGGCATGGTGACCTTATCGGGCAGTGTGGTCGCAGCGGGCAAGCTGCATAAGGTACTGACCCAAAAACCGGTCATTTTGAGGCATCACCAGCTCTATTCAACAGTTCTGTTTTTTATTCTCCCGCTTCTGATAGTGGTTAGTCTTGTCGGGAATGATGCAGGAGGTGTAATTTACCTTTCATCAGTTGTGTTTGTCTCCTTAGCCTTTGGATTGGTATTTGCCATAAGGGTAGGCGGTGCAGACATGCCCATAACGATCTCTTTGCTGAACAGCTTAAGTGGAGTTGCAGCAGCTATAGCAGGTTTTGCCGTAACCGATATACTGTTGGTGTCGATAGGGGCTATTGTTGGTGCTTCAGGGCTTTTCCTGACGCGGATAATGTGCAGGGCTATGAACAGGAGTTTGCCGGATATATTGCTGGGCAGGACATCTCTTCAGGGCAGCAGTGTGGTTACCCCGGCAGGGCAGAGAGCTGACGGGGCAATAGAAGGGGAACAAGGTGAAGGGATTCAGGTTGGAGATCCCGGGTTTGCGACAGATGATGAAACAAGCGGACCGGTTGATGTACGTGAGCTTATCAGCAGAGCCAAAAAAGTGATAATAGTCCCGGGTTACGGCATGGCGCTTGCACATGCCCAGCACCTGGTTAAGCAGCTGGCCGGGAAGCTTAAGAGCAACGGGGCGGATGTCAGGTATGCGATCCACCCGGTAGCAGGCAGGATGCCGGGACATATGGATGTTCTTCTGATAGAGGCAGGTGTTCCCTTTGAGGAGGTCTATGAGATGGATGATATTAACGATGATTTCAGGGATGCAGATCTTACGATAGTCGTGGGTGCAAATGATGTTTTGAACCCTTCCGCCCGCAATGCAGAGGGAACTCCCATATATGGCATGCCAATACTGAATGTAGATGAGTGCAGCAATGTTTTGATTTTCAATTATGACCTTCAGCCCGGTTATTCAGGTGTGGAAAATCCCCTCTATTCAAGGAAGAAAGGAGTGACGATAATACAGGGTGATGCCTCGGTAACACTCGCTGAACTGTTGAGTAATTTATAAAGAAGGAGCAGATCTAATTTATTCAGAATGTCAGGAATGAATATAAAAAAGCTAAGAGACCGTCTTTACGAAATAATTTTTGAAGCTGATACCCGTACAGGAAAAATTTTCGATGTTATTCTGCTAATAATTATTTTTATTAGTGTTCTGTTGGTTGTACTTGAAAGTGTACCGGGAATCAGAAAAAATCATCATGATTTTCTTGTTATATCAGAATGGATAATTACCGGGATATTTACAGCGGAATACATTTTAAGAATCCTCATTGTCAAAAAACCGGCAAAGTACATATTTAGTTTTTACGGGATTATTGATTTTCTGGCTGTTATACCCTCTTATGTTGGATTGATGGTGGTCACCTACCAAAGTTTGATTATAATCAGGATATTCAGGTTTCTAAGGGTTTTCAGGATTCTTAAACTTACACGGTACACAGTTGCAGGAAGAAGCCTGGTCAGGGCATTATGGGCAAGCCGTGAGAAGATAAGTGTCTTCATATTTTTTGTTATAATTCTGGTTATAATCATTGGCACACTTATGTATCTGGTAGAGGGGGAAGAAAATGGATTTAAAAGTATTCCGTTAAGTATTTACTGGGCTATTGTTACTCTTACAACTGTTGGTTACGGCGATATAAGCCCTGCAACTCCTATAGGCCAGTTGCTGGCAAGTTTTGTAATGATAATTGGCTATGCCATTATAGCTGTTCCAACTGGTATTGTTACAGCCGAGATGATAAAACCATCAACCCCGGCAAATACACAGGTATGTCATAATTGTCTATATGACAATCATGATGATGATGCACTTTATTGTAAAAAGTGCGGTACCAGATTGTGATAAATAAATAGTTTAATTTTCAGGAAAGCAGAACGGATTGTTTATTTTTGTAATTATTGAATTGTTGTTCATAAATCCGGCAATAAAAATTTATTATAAAAATGAAGCAATACCTGCACCTTCTTGAGACTATTCTTGATAAAGGAGTTGAAAAGGCAGACCGGACAGGAACCGGCACAATAAGTATATTCGGGCACCAGATGAGGTTTGACCTGAGTGAAGGATTTCCGGTTGTTACGACAAAAAAACTGCATCTTAAATCTATTATTTATGAATTATTGTGGTTCCTGGCTGGTGATACGAATGTTAAATATTTACAGGATCATGGTGTAAGGATTTGGAATGAATGGGCTGATCCTGACGGAAACCTGGGTCACATTTACGGTTATCAGTGGAGAAGCTGGCCGACGCCTGATGGGAAATATGTTGATCAGATCAGCGATCTTATTGGTTCGATTAGGAACAATCCTGATTCACGCAGGCATATTGTCAGTGCATGGAATGTCGGGGAGCTTGATAAGATGAACCTTCCTCCCTGTCATGTTTTATTCCAGTTTTATGTGGCACAGGGAAAACTATCTTGTCAGCTTTACCAGCGAAGCGCTGACGTATTTTTAGGGGTGCCTTTTAACATTGCTTCTTATGCACTACTTACTCTTATGGTTGCTCAGGCAACCGGACTCAAACCGGGTGATTTTGTACATACATTCGGTGATGTGCATATCTATTCCAATCATATTGAACAAGTTAAACTTCAACTTACCAGAAAACCATATCCTCTTCCTCAAATGAAAATCAATCCTGAGGTAAAAAGCATTTTCGATTTTAAGTATGAAGATTTTGAACTTATAAATTACCAGGCGCATCCGCATATAAAAGGTCAGGTATCAGTTTAATAATAAGATATGATTTATAAAAATATTTCAATTATAGTTGCCATATCTGAAAATCACGGCATTGGCAAAAACAATGAATTACTCTTTCATTTGCCTGACGATTTAAAAAGGTTTAAAAGAATAACGACCGGCCATCCCATAATTATGGGAAGGAATACTTTGCTTTCATTGCCTAAGTGGCCTCTGCCCGGGCGCAGGCATATTGTAATAACAGACAAACAGGATGATCATTTTCCGGGATGCGAAACTGTTTTTTCCATTGATGAAGCGGTTGCGAAAGTCAAAGATGAATCTGAGGCATTCGTCATTGGCGGTGGAATGGTATACCGTCAGTTTTATCCTCTGGCAGGCCGGCTTTACCTTACTTTGGTTCATAAAAATTTTGATGCAGATGTCTATTTCCCGGAGATAGATTTTTCAGAATGGGAAGAGATATCACGCGAAGAGTTTTACGAT
>LSQX01396648.1_pt1 | contig 13284 bp, 8 predicted proteins | sample 654561 | NCBI WGS metagenome assembly LSQX01 (sample SAMN04489861, study PRJNA283612) | anaerobic digester metagenome | isolation source: 4 biogas reactors fed with cattle manure at either 37C or 55C with and... | place: Denmark: Kongens Lyngby | collected 2014 | reverse complement strand
AAAATGGCTTTTTAAGGGGCGACTAGTTAACAGATTGCATAAGTCAGGTTTCAAAAATAAATTATGGATTGATAAGCAAACAGATGAAAAATGGTCTAAGCTTTATGAAAAGTACTTATAATTGTATATTACCTATAAAAACTGCTTTATTACAAGTTTTTGCCTCTTTTGTCCGATAATTTATATTATGTTAAGTAGTATTATTTTGATAGTCAAGTACATATATTTGGTTTGCAGCAAATATGCACTACTCTGGCACATTTTCAACAATTACAGAATTATACACTTCTAACATTTTCAAAACATTTGAATGTTTTGGTTGTTGATCAAAACAGATATCTAAATAAGGTTTTGCTAATTTGAGCCAATAGACAATTAAATTTTCCAAATTTGATTTTTCTTGCTCATTTAGGTTTTCATCTTCGGTGGTTCTTTTCTGAAATATTGGCACAAACTTATTATAGTATAAAGCTGCCAGATTATAATTCAAATTAAAATTATTTGGAAATTGTTTTAATCCTTTTAAATATGAATTTTCAGCTTCGTTGAAGTCTCCTACCTTTTCAAATATAATTCCCAAATTTAGAAAAACTTGAGCATCGCTGGAGTCTAACGTTATAAATCGTTCCAGTGCCAATATTGAACTTTCGTTATTTTGCACTGCTATACTCACATTGTAAAATGCCTTTAAAAATTCTGTTGAATCCTTAAAAGTGTTATAAGCTTTATTGGCGAAAACTTCTGCCTTGGTAAATTCGCCACTGCCAATATATGCCTCAATGGTAGATATGTGAGCTTTCATATTACTTGGCTCCATTTCGATGGCATTCTCAAGGTATTGAGCTGCCACTGGATAGTTTATGCTCTTTAAATAAGCCAATCCAGCTCCCAAAAAGGCAAAATAATTTGGTCGTAAATTCAACGATTTTTGGTACGACTCTATGGATTCTGATATTTCACCTGCTTCAAAATAGGCTCTACCTCTGGCATTGTAGTTCTCTATGCACCACTCCACTCCCATTTCTGGATTTTGAATTGATAGATTTTTAAAATCCTTGAAGTCATCATAAAATAGAGCGTAATTGAAAAACATTGCAGCACTATCAATTAGCATATCTGGAGCAAAATCGCTTTCGTTCAAATTGTCGAAAGTTATCACTGCTATATTTGCTTTCACGAAATAATCATAAGCCTCGTCAAGTCCTGTCTCTTCATTGTGTAGCAGATAAATTATTGATTGGAGTAAGCTAATATCCTTGTTTTCAACAGCTTCTCCAATTTTTTCTAATACTTTCTTGGGGTCTATTTTCCCAACTTCTTGAGCATTTGCTTTCAGAACGGTGAAAACTGATACTATTATTATGATAATTATGTGCTTGGATTTTTTCATATCGATTAAAAAAATGCCGGTTTTATCCGGCATTTCAATATTTTATTAAAATATATTTTTAGTCATCAAGTTCTTGTAACTCTTTGTCAACTTCCATTGCTTTGTCTAGTTCGCTTGTGCGTGAATAAACTTGCTTAAGCATAAATAGAGTGTTGTAGTCTTTAGGTTGCAATTCTCTACATTTTTCAAGGTGTGGTTTTGCACTTGCTAAGAACTCATTTGCATGATCCATAAGCTCTTTATATCTTTTTTGTTCAGAGAATGGCAAGTCGTTGGCTTCTTCTAGAACGTTTAAAAATCTATTATAATACATTGTTCCAAGGTTGTAATATGCATCAAAATATTCTTCGTTTAGCTCAATGGCTTGTTTCAGGGCTATTTCTGCTTGTTCTAATTGTCCCAACTCATTAAGAACGGTTCCAAGGTTGAAAAACACGACATGGTTTGTTGGGTCTTTATCTTTTATAACTTGCAGCATTTCCAGGGCTTCATCTGTTTTATCTGCCCATAGGAATATATTAAATTTTTGAATTAAAATTTTGGTATCATCTCCAAATTTACTTACTCCTGCATCTACTGTTTTTATGGCATTGCTTGTATCATTTTCTGCTTTAAATATTTCTGATAAAACAATATATACTTGAGACTCTTTATAGTCGGCTCTGACTAGTGCATTAAAATGTCTTTTAGTTTCTCTATAGTCAGGAGCTTCATCTTCGGGTTTTCTTCTTTGTGCTTCAAAGGCGGCAAGCCCAGCCATATATCTTGTATTATTATCATTTTTTAAGATAGTATTTGCTTTGTCAAAATCTTCGTAAGCTTTTTGGAATTCACCTTGGTTGTAATATCCTATACCTCTATTAAAGAATATATCACCGCAGTATCTGCTACCTACTATAGGTGAAGAAATTTCCAGCATATTGTTGCTGATTTTTTCATCAATTGAGATAGCTTTTTGGTAGAAAGCATATGCCGAGTCGAGGGCATTTTCTCTCAGAGATTTTACAGCCGGGTCAGTACTTGCAGCTATCATGTAGTAAACATTTCCACGATAGAACCATGTTCTGGCTTGGTCTTTGGTGGCTGGATGCACGGCAGCATCTTCGATAGCTACTAATGCTCTGGCTACTCTTCCTTTGCGAAGCTCGTTGAAAGCATTATTGATTTTTGTAGATTGACCATAGCTTATGCTAAATAGAACTAAGGTCAGGATTGTAATGGATAACTTTTTCATATTTATCTTTTTTGAAAGTTATTAAAAATTATTCTTCATTTGTTTCATTTTCATCTTCAATTTCGTCTTCCTCGTCCTCAAGAATTTCTTCATCCTCATCATCATCTTCATCATCGGCAATGTTTGGATCTATTGGAGTGTCGTCATCTTCATCAACCACGCTTTCGTATTCCACATCTTCTTCTTCGTCTTCTGGTACAACTGCCACTGCGGCAATAATATCATTGTTTCGCAGATTTATCAGTTTAACCCCTTGTGTGGCTCTTCCCATCACTCTAATATCTGAAATTCTGATACGTATTAAAATTCCAGATTCGTTTATAATCAGCAGGTCATCACTATCTATAACGTTTTTAATTGCAATTAATTGCCCTGTCTTTTCAGTGATATTAAGTGTTTTTACACCTTTTCCACCTCTATTTGTTTCACGATAGTCGATAACAGGTGATCTTTTTCCATAGCCATTTTCAGAAACTACAAGAACATTACTTTCTAGATCATCTACACAAATCATACCAACTACCATGTCTTTTTCGTCGGCAAGTCTAATTCCACGAACACCACTGGCATTTCTGCCCATTGGGCGAACAAGTTTTTCGTTGAATCGTATTGCTCTTCCTGAACGCAGTGCAATCATTATTTCATGATTTCCATCTGTTAATCTTGCTTCTAATAGAGTGTCATCTTCGCGAATTGTGATGGCGTTGATACCATTTTGACGTGGGCGTGAATATGCCTCTAAGGATGTTTTCTTAACAATACCTTTTTTAGTACACATAACAACGTAGTTATTATTAATGTACTCTTCGTCGGTTAAGTTTAGAGCGTTAATTACTGCCCTCACCTTATCATCAGGTTCGATGTTTATAAGGTTTTGAATTGCTCTACCTCTAAATACTTTTGGACCTTCGGGTATTTCGAATACTCTTAGCCAGTAGCATTTTCCTTTTTCGGTGAAGAAGAGTAAATAGTTGTGATTGGTAGCTGTGTAAAGGTATTCAATGAAGTCTTCGTTACGTGTAGAGCTACCTCTTGAGCCTCGTCCACCTCTATTTTGAACTTTATATTCTGAGAGTGGTGTACGTTTTATGTATCCTAAGCTGGACATGGTTATAACCACTGCTTCGTCTGCAATTACGTCTTCTACTCTAAAATCGGATGCAGAATATTCGATTTTACTTCTTCTTTCGTCGCCATATTTAGCTTTAACTTCCAGAAGTTCATCTTTAATTATTTTCATTCTAAGATCCTCATTTGCAAGGACTTCTTTCAAATATTCGATAAGCTTCATTAGGTCGTCGTACTCAGCTTGAAGTTTTTCTCTTTCAAGGGCTACAAGCTGACGTAGTCTCATATCAACAATTGCACGTGCTTGAATTTCAGTCAGTTGGAAACGTTCCATCAGTCTGGTTCTGGCTTCATCAATGGTTTTGGATTCACGTATGATGCTAATAACTTCATCAATATTGTCGAGGGCAATTAATAGACCTTCTAGTATATGTGCACGTCTTTCGGCTTCTTTGAGTTCAAATTCGGTTCTACGAACTACAATTTCGTGTCTGTGATCGACATAATTTTCAATCATGTCTTTCAGGTTTAGTGTCATTGGTCTTCCTTTCACAAGGGCAACGTTATTGACACTAAATGAGGATTGTAGGGAGGTATATTGATACAATTTGTTTAGGACAACATTGGCAACTGCATCGCGTTTTAGTTCATAAACAATTCTCATTCCTGTTCTGTCGGATTCGTCTCTGATGTCCGAAATTCCTTCTATTTTTTTATCAATAACAAGGTCGGCAGTTTTTTTGATTAAATCTGCTTTATTAACAAGGTAAGGTATTGAAGAAACTATTATTTTTTCTCGTCCATTGTCATGATCTTCATTTTCAATAATGGCTTCTCCGCGCATCACCACCCTGCCTCTACCTGTATGAAATGCTTCTTTAACGCCTTCGTAGCCGTAAATTATTCCACCTGTAGGAAAGTCGGGAGCTTTAATATGTTGCATAAGTTCATCTATGCTTATTTCTTTATCATCGATATAAGCTATAATTCCGTCTATGGTTTCGCTAAGGTTGTGTGGAGCCATATTGGTGGCCATTCCCACGGCAATTCCCGATGAACCATTAACTATCAAACTTGGAATTCTGGATGGTAAAACTGTTGGCTCTTCCAGTGAGTCGTCAAAGTTTAGCCTAAAATCAACAGTCTCTTTTTCAATATCGAAGAGCATCTCTTCTGCTATTCTTCGCAAGCGTGCTTCGGTATAACGCATGGCTGCAGGGCTATCGCCGTCAACAGAGCCGAAGTTTCCTTGTCCATCAACTAAAGTGTATCTAAGCGACCACTCTTGTGCCATTCTAACCATAGAGTCATAAACCGCAGTATCGCCGTGTGGGTGATATTTACCCAAAACCTCTCCTACAATACGAGCCGATTTTTTGTACGATTTTCCTGCCGTTATTCCCATGTCCCACATAGCATATAATATACGTCTGTGAACTGGTTTTAATCCATCTCTTACATCAGGCAAAGCTCTTGAAACAATAACCGACATCGAGTAGTCGATATAGGCAGATTTCATCTGCGTTTCAATATTTACCTTGATAATCTTTTCTTCCTGTGTCATTTTTAATTAAAGTTCTAGTAGTCAATTTTAAATAATTAGCACGAAATTACGATTTTTTCTTCAATTAACACTTGTTTCCCTACTATTATTACTAACAAATTTCTGTTAAAAAAAAACAATTTGATTTTTAATTGTTTCTATATAAAAGATGTACTTTTGAATGCACTAATTTAATGAGAATAATGGAACTAAAATTATCAACAAGAGCATATGATGTATTGTCATTTGCCAGTGAAGAATCAAATAGAATAGGAAACGATTTTATTGGTATCGAACACTTAATGTTAGGTATTTTGAGAGATACTACTTGTGGAGCTGTGAAAATTCTGAAATCAAATAACATCTCCTTAAATGAGCTCAAAAGAGAGATTGAAGCTTATTTAAGAGACTTATCAAATAGTAGCAAAGCAAACATTAACGAAAGACAACTTGCCAACAAACAGTTGGAAAGAACCATAAAATATGCATACTTATTGTCTAAAAACCTAATGAGCGATGTAGTTAAAACCGAGCATTTTCTTTTGTCGATTGTACGTGATAAAAGTAATATAATTAGCTCTATTTTGGACAAAATGGGATTAATTACCGATAATATCAGCTTGAGTAATGAGAAATATGAAGACAATGAGAGCGAAGAGAATGAAATAGAAATGGAAAGCGACTACGAAGCTCCCGATATCTACAATATATATGAAGATGATGAATATGAGGACCAACACAGTTCATCACGACCCAAAAGAACTGGTGGAAGTTCAAAATCAGCCACACCACTTTTAGATAGTTTTGGTCGCGACCTGACCCAAATGGCCGAAGAAGGTAAGTTAGACCCCATTGTTGGACGTGATAAGGAGCTTGAAAGAATTGCTCAAATTCTTAGTCGTAGAAAAAAGAACAATCCAATTCTTATTGGTGAGCCCGGCGTAGGTAAATCAGCCATTGCCGAAGGTTTAGCTATTAGAATTACCCAAAGAAAAGTGCCCCGATCTCTGTTCGACAAACGTGTTGTTACTCTCGATTTGGCATCTTTGGTGGCTGGCACAAAATATCGTGGTCAGTTTGAAGAGCGAATGAAAGTTGTTTTAAAAGAGATTGAAAACAACAAAGATATAATCATGTTTATAGACGAAATTCACACCATTGTTGGAGCTGGAAACGCCTCTGGTGCATTAGACGCATCAAATATGTTTAAACCAGCCCTGGCACGTGGCGAACTGCAATGTATTGGTGCCACAACACTTAACGAATATCGTCAATATATTGAAAAAGATGGAGCCTTAGAGCGTAGATTTCAAAAAATTATAGTTGACCCCACCACCGAAGAAGAAACCGAACAAATTCTTCATAATATCAAAGAAAAATATGAAGATCACCATTTGGTGAAATATAGTGATGAAGCCATCAAAGCTTGCATTGGTCTAACAATGCGATATGTGAGCGACCGCTGCTTGCCCGATAAAGCCATTGATGCACTGGACGAAGCTGGCTCAAGGGTTAATATTAAAAATATTCAAGTTCCGGCAAGCATAGTGGAGTTAGAAAATTCCATTGAAGAGGCTAAAACAGCCAAGCTCGAAGCTATTAAAAATCAGAAATTTGAAAATGCAGCAAGTCTTAGAGATAAAGAAAAACGCTTGGGCGAAGAGCTTGAAAAGGAGAAAATAGCTTGGTTGGAAGATAGTAAAGAAAATAGACAAGAAGTAAGCGAAGAGAATGTGGCAGAAGTTGTGGCAATGATGACAGGAGTGCCTGTACAAAGAATTGCACAAAACGAAAGCGAGAGACTTCTGAATATGGAAACAGAACTGGAAAGTTCTGTTATTGGACAGGATGAGGCTATCCTTAAAGTTGTGAAGGCTATTCGCAGAAATAGAGCTGGACTCAAAGACCCCAATAAACCCATTGGTAGTTTTATTTTCTTAGGTCCAACAGGTGTGGGTAAAACCTATTTAGCAAAGGTTTTGGCTCAATATCTCTTCGACTCTGCCGATGCCATGATTCGCATTGATATGAGTGAGTATATTGAAAAATTTGCCGTTTCAAGACTTGTGGGAGCACCTCCCGGATATGTGGGATATGAAGAAGGTGGTCAGTTGACCGAAAAAGTTAGACGTAAGCCCTATTCTATTGTCCTTTTAGATGAAATTGAAAAAGCACACCCCGACGTGTTTCACATTCTTTTGCAAGTGCTTGATGATGGTCAGCTAACCGATAGTTTGGGTAGAAAAGTTGACTTTAAAAATACAATTATAATAATGACCTCAAATATTGGAACTCGCCAACTAAAAGATTTTGGTACCGGTGTTGGATTCCAAACCAGTTCTAAATCTAAAAACTTCCAAAAGGAGGCTACCGGAGTTTTGGAAAATGCTTTGAAAAAAGCCTTTGCTCCCGAGTTCTTAAACAGAATTGATGATGTAATAATTTTCAACTCATTGGAGCGTGAAGATATTCACAAAATTATTGATATTGAACTTCAAAATCTGTACGAAAGAGTTGAAAAACTTGGTTATAGCATTGAGGTTAGCGAAGCTTGTAAAGATTATCTTATTGAAAAAGGCTGGGATCCACAATATGGTGCCAGACCGCTAAAACGTGCCATTCAGAAATATGTTGAGGATGAATTGGCAGAAGAGCTTATCAAAAATACCAACGACAAAGCCCGAAATATTAGCGTTGATTATGATAAAGAAAAAGATAAGATAATTATTGATATTAAGGCTGAAAAATAGATTGTAAAAGCTCTAATTTTTCACGCAATATTTGTCTATATTTCGATGCTCGCCCAGATGAAATCGGGACTACTCAGTATGACAAATATTTAAACCTTCAAGCTTTGGTCTATTACTGAACTAAAAGAAGATTTTATTATTTCGTCCTTTTCGATTTACAATATTCATAATAAATATCAATATTGTCCGAAGGGCGTATTCCATCTGTTATTTTTTCCTCAAGATGTCCTATATATTTAATCCAAACTGTATCTTTATCTATAATATTGTACCAATAGAATTCAGCATAGACTGTATCTTGGTTTTCTACTTTACAATCTCTAATTTCTGGTCCAATAAACTCACATTTACTTAGTCGTGCGTGATGTCTATAATTTTCATAATGCGTTACCGCTCGTCCCCTTAATACTTGATATCCACTATACTCCTTTTCGGTGATTTTTATAGCAATAATTACTGCTCCGACTATAAATAACGAAATTCCTACCATTATTAGAAATGAGACTAAACACGAATAGTGTTTTCTTTTTTTACTCCTGTCCATAGCAAATATTAATTTTTGTTTTGACTTACAAACATACATTATTATACTCACTAATCAAGGTAGCAAATAGAAGTTTCTATATTATAAAAATGGGTCGTGAAAATCACGACCCATTTTTTATGATATAGTTTTGAAGCTAATTTTGAACAATTTTAAATTCAGTTCTTCTATTAAGTTGTCTGCCCTCTTCGGTATCGTTGGGAGCAATTGGCTCGTCAAAACCATATCCGGCAAAGGATAATCTATCTTTGTTTATACCTTTTGAGGTCAAATAATCAACCACCGATTTGGCTCTCGACTCGGAAAGTTTTTTGTTGTATTGAGCCGATCCAACATTGTCGGTATGTCCAGAAATTTCAATTTTCATTTTTGTATTCTCATTTAGGAGTTTTAACAAGTTTTCCAATTCAACATTAGATTCTGGTCGCAATGAAGATTTATTAAAATCGAAGAAAATATTTCTAAGAACAATTTTTTGTCCCACTTCCATTTTTTTCAAAGCAATCTCCTTCTCAATTTCTTGATATTTTGCCGAATCGGGCAAGTCGAAGTTTTCCGAATGGAAAAGATATTTATCGGCTTTTATGGCAATACCATAATTTTTTCCTGAAGGCAAAGAAACTAAGTATCTACCAGTTTTAGCATTGGTTTGGAATGTGGCTAAAAGTTCAGCTTTTTCATTGTCATACAGCTCAATTTCGGCATATATTGGCTCACGAGTTTTTTCATCTATCACAATACCTTTTAGCAGGGTCAAACTAGTTTCGACAATTTCCACCTCGGGTGCAATAAATTTCTCTCTTATGGGTTTTGTTTTATTGGCCAAAAGATTGTCTTCATTATTGTTTACAAATATCTTTTCAGGTCCTAAGAAAGTTATCATATAAATATCCTGACCACCTACTCCGCCCTCTTTTGCCGAAGAGTAGTATGCTCTACGACCGCTGGCTGCTATTACAAAAAATACATCATCATCGGGGGTGTTAATGGGATGTCCCAAATTGACAGGTTCTGTCCACTGTCCATTTTCATAAGTGGTTTTAAAAATATCATAGCCGCCCATAGTGTTGTGTCCGTTGGAGCTAAAATATAATGTTTTTCCATCGGGGTGTGCAAAGACTGAAATTTCCTCATAAGGTGTATTTACTACTGCACCCAAGTTTTGTGGCTCCGACCATCTACCTCTTTCGTTCATGGTGGAAAAATAGATATCATGACCACCCTGTCCGCCTGGTTTATCGCTCACAAAATAGACAGATTTTCCATCATAGGAAAATGATCCAGAAGCCTCGTGGAAGTTTGTATTTATCTGCTTCGGAAGTCTGTCTGGTCTCGACCAATTGTCGCCCGATGCCTTGGATATGTATAAATCACCACCGTTGTCGCCTCTATAAATAATTATCCTTGAACCATCATTGGAAATCCCTTTAATGGCATCATGATAATCGGTGTTTAAAGGTTTGCCTGTATAAACAGCCTTAGACCACGACTTATTTTTTCTATTGCTTAGATAGATGTTCTCAAACAGCTCACCTCTTTTTGTATTTTGCCCCTCAATGGGACGTTTTGAGGTGAACATCAAAATCGATTCATCGGCAGTAATAACTGGTCCGTAGTCGTCATATTCGGAGTTTATTTCAGGTCCAATATTGTCAATAAAAACTCTTTCTTCTTTTTGAATTAATATTTTTCCATTTTCGCATTCGCTAATTCTTTTATAAGCCTTATCACTATTTTCTGCCAAACGAGCACCCGACAGTGAGTTTATGTACAATCGGTAATACTCAATGGCTTTGTCGAAATTGTAGGTTATCTGATTTCCTAATCCTAAATAGTATAAAACTTCAGCTTCGCAATCGGGTTTGAGTTTATATGCCTTATTGAAATACTCCAAAGAAGCAACTCTATTTACTTTTGAATTGTATATACAATATCCAATTTGATAGTTAACATATGCATTATTGGGATTTACACTTTGAGCCAATTGATAGTGTTCCATTGCTTTATTGTAGTCGGGATAAACATCTGCAAGAATTTTATCTGCAATGTTTATATTTTTAACTGCCTCTTTAAGTTGCTTTTTATCAGAAATATTTGCTCTGGTAAACTCCACATTCTGTGCTTTGCTTACAAGTATGAAGCTAAAAACAACTAAGCTTGTAATTATATATTTTTTCATATTACGTATTTTTCAATTCAATTTAGAAATTATCATCTTTGTATGTTTTGGAATATCTTGCTGCCGCTTCTATCCCATATGATGCTGCTTTGTCCCAGTCGGAAATAGCTCCTTTGGTATCGCGAATCATCTCTTTGGCATTTCCTCTGTGAAGATATGTGTAGTGCATGTTTGGGTCCAATTCCAAAGCCTTATTGTAATCTTCTATGGCTCCCTCATAATCCTTAATTTTATATTTTGCATTTCCTCTATTGTTATATGCATAGGCATATTCGGGGTCTAAGCTGATGGCTTTGTCGTAATCTTCAACAGCTTCTCTATATTTTTTAGTTTCAAATTTTGCAACTCCTCTATTATTATAGGCAATGGTGTAGTTGGGATCGACATTTACAGCCAATGTATAATCGCTTATTGCACCTTCAAAATCTTCTATTTTTCTCTTAACACTTGCTCTATTATTGTAGAAAAATGCCTGATTGGGATTTGCCGAAATTGCAATGGAATAGTCTGCAATGGCACCTTCGTTATTATCCAGCATCCGTTTGGCACTGCCTCTATCATTGAAAGCATAGGCAAAATCATTTTTAATATTAATAGCTCTTGTAAAATCTTCAATAGCCTCTTCGTAGAGCTCTTTTTCAAACTTTATAACACCTCTGTAATAGAAAGCATTTTCATTTTTTGCATCTAAATTCAAAGACTTATTATACTGCTCTTCTGCTTTGTCAAAATCGTCCAAAGAGTAAAAAGCATTACCCAATAAAAAGTATCCATTGGCATCTTTTGGGTTTAGAGAAATAAATTTTTCCAAATCGCCTTTGGCATCATTAAAATTCCCTTTATCAGAATGTATGGATGCCCTGTTTAAGTACGCTAAAGCGAAGTTAGCATCGTTTTGAATAACTTCGTTAAATTTATCCATAGCTTCGTCAAGGTTTTGCGATTTATACAAAGAAATTCCCTCATTGTATATTCTCTCGTTCACCTGCGTGTCTTCGCCTTCAATGACAATTAAAGGCATAGCCGTTGAGTCTGTTTGAGACTTCAGTGCCACAAACGATACTGCAAAAATGATAGTTAAAACTATCTTGAAATAAATCTTATTTTTCATAAAAATATTATTTTTTTAATCTAAATTTAATCACAAATATATGTGTTTTTGTTCGATAAAAGAAATATCTATGATTTTTTTATCAAAAACTTCTCACTCTTTTCAATATATAACAAAAAACTTTGTGCAAAGTTTGAGAATTTGAGATAAAATTGGGTAAAAAAAAGGACTTCACAAATTTTGTGAAGTCCTTTTGTGGGCGATACTAGATTCGAACTAGTGCCCCCCTGCTTGTAAGGCATAAAAATACACTTTTGTAACGTTATTTATTTTATACCTATTCATTTATCAAAACCCTATAAACACAAGTATTTGCAAGTATAAACAATTTTATTCTATTTTGTTTTAGTTTGCATTATTATTGTTATCTTTGGGGCAAGTTTTGGGGCAAGTGAATTTTTGCCCCATAAAATTAAAAGGCAATGAGTAAAAAACAACAAACAACGGTTTTAATCGAATTGGATAAAAGAACCACCCGAAAGGACGGCACACACCCCGTGAAATTACGGATTTATACCCCTGAAACAAGACAGCGCAAAAGGTACGGCACAAAGTTTTATTTAACGGCTTCGGATTTTACAGAAAGTTGGGAGCGTACACGAATAAAAAAAGCATACCAAGAAACAAATTTAAAATTAAAGGCACTTGAAACGAAAGCCAGCGACATAGTACAAAAACTTGACCCGTTTAGATTTGAAGACTTTGAACGAATAATGTTTAACAAGTACACAGGAGGCAATAGAAATGTAAACTACTTCTTTAAATTAAAGATTGACCAAGAGTGAGCAAATAATAAATTTAGTACCGCAGGACTTTATCAAAACGCTTTTGATTGTCTTTTAAGATTTCACGGCAAACCCTCGATTGATTTTAAGACGATTACACCAGCATTCTTAAAGAAGTATGAAGACTTTTGTTTGAATACCGAAAACAAAAGCGTTGCAACCGTTGGGATTTACTTTAGAAACCTACGGACGATTTTTAATGAAGCAATAACAGGCAAAGCAATAAACCCGAACTTGTACCCATTCGGCAAGGCTTCAAACAGCAAATTTCAAATTAAGACTTCTAAAAAAGTAAAAAAAGCATTGACAAAGGAGCAAATAAAGATTTTATTTAATGGCACACCCGAAAACGAATACCAAGCAAAAGCAAAAGCGTTTTGGTTTTTTTCTTATTTGTGCAATGGTATGAACGTTGTTGACATTGTGAATTTAAAGTATAAAGATTTGACCCCCGAATACTTTGAATTTATAAGAACCAAGACCAAGACCACCGCAAAAGAAGAAAGCACAATAAAAGTATTTTTGCACCCGTACGCCAAAGAAGTAATTGAAACGTACAGCAACCCAGACAAGCACCCGAACAATTTTGTATTTGACATTTTGAGCAACGAAATGACCCCAGCAGAAAAAAAACGGGCAAAGGATAATTTTAACAGGTACATAAACCAGCACTTTGAACC
>LSQX01310825.1_pt2 | contig 13284 bp, 12 predicted proteins | sample 654561 | NCBI WGS metagenome assembly LSQX01 (sample SAMN04489861, study PRJNA283612) | anaerobic digester metagenome | isolation source: 4 biogas reactors fed with cattle manure at either 37C or 55C with and... | place: Denmark: Kongens Lyngby | collected 2014 | reverse complement strand
TTTATTATCAGCCTTTCATGGGAATGCGATCTGTCTACAGATCAAGCCATGACGGTTCTATGCATTGCCCCACATTATAGCCAATCGACATGTTTGAAGCAAATCACCAGCATCACAACGTCACATAAAAAAGGCCAAGCGGTGGCAATTCTATGCTCGGATTGATGTTGTCCTCGTGGATTATCCTCTATCAAATGCTCAGAGACGCAGGTCTTCCTCTCTTTGAACGAGCAGTTCCTGTCTTAAATCCCTGATTGCTGTGATGAGTTGGAAGATAATAATGGCACCGATGATACCACCAAGGTCGATCAGGAAATCGGTCAGCTGACCTGCCCTGCCTGGAATAAACATTTGATGCAGTTCATCTAAAACCGCGTATAGAGAAGAGACCAGTAACGTCAGAAACGCATTGCGCCAGATCGTAATGTTCAATTCACTGAACGCCCAGCTGACCAGCAAAGCAAGTATCAGAAAGACTGTAGCGTGGGCAAGATTTCTCAACAAGATCTCATATTGTTCAATGACACGATCGCTGGCCTGGCTGTCAAAGAGGCGCACCAGAGTGGCCGCCAGTTTTCCGCTCAACGCTCCTGATTGATCTGCCGACTGATGGGAAAAAGCAAAAATGACCGCCATCCATAAAACAACAGCCAACCAGGATAAGGCAATGCGGACCGGGTATTTTTTCACGCGATTGTTCTCAAGATACATGGTTTTCCTGCTCCCTTATTCGGTATCAGACATTATTTTCGACCGGTTGGCATATCCGGCTGATCAAGCAGCGGCTGCAGATAACCAAGCGACTCCATTTTTTCACGCACCAGACCGATATCGTCCCAGAGTCGTATCCGTTCGTTGTTGTTTCTCAGAATATAGGCGGGATGGAAGACCGGTAAAATCTGGTAGCCGTTTTTTTCAATCCACCGTCCGCGCACGCGGGTGATGCCTTCACGTCCGCCCGTGAAATACTTATAAGCGGTGGCTCCCAGCAGAACGATTATTTTGGGCTCGACGAGCTGAAACTGCTTTGCCAGCAGCGGTCGGCAGGCTTTGGCCTCATCAGGTGTCGGCACCCGATTCTCAGGAGGTCTGCATTTTACAATATTGCAGATATGGTAGCAATCAGGTTTTAGGTCATAGGCAGTCAGAAGCAGATCAAGCAGCCGACCGGCAGCTCCGACAAACGGGGTGCCGGTCGCGTCCTCATCAGCCCCGGGTCCCTCACCGATAAACATCAGTGGTGCCGATACAGCACCTCGCCAGACAACAACATTCTTTCGGGTTTCTGACAACGGACAACGCCGGCAGTCCCGGCACGCCTGTACAAATGTTGTCCACGTCTCGCCTTGCGGCCTATCGTTGGCTGACTGACTGATCATGATCGACCTCCGGTGTTGAATTGTTCAGTTCATCTGAAATGAACGCATCAATATTGTACCACAGCACTGGAAAAACTGGGATTGTTAACCGTCAACTGTGGTCTTACAATCCGATCGGAAACACTGCAAAAAAATCCACCTTACAGGAAGATGGATCAGACATTGACTGGAATGTGGCAGATAGCTCTGGATCTCTGGATGTTCAATAGAGACGGTTATTTTGAACGAAGAATCACCATGGTAATACCTTCATTCTGGCGGCCCCAGTCCGGGTCCTGATGCAATGCCGGCATTTTTTCCACCAGTTGTCTGCCCATATTTTCAAACGGACCGAAACATTCACCCGGACAAAAAAAGCGAATCCGATGATTGTTCATCTGATCACACAAAAACTGACGAACTGCATCACGAATAGCTCCGCCGGTTCCCGTCGATCCGTATCCATGGATAATCTTGACGGTTTTAACACCAATACGGCGCAGTGTTGACAGCTCAAGTTTCAGCTTTGTCATAGCTGCATCCACTCTGGGTTTTCCCTGTTCAAGATTGACGACAACAGTTGCCAATTTCTATCAATTCCTTTCTATTCACTACCCCTGATTGTAACATGTTGCAGGTCATCCGGCAAACAGCTTGTTTTTGATCAGCTTATTTTTTAGGAAACAGGCCGATGCTGCGGTATACTCTTCTTGTAAAGAATTCGAACCAGGAGGCATTTATGCGGCTCGACAAAATACTGGCACAATCAGGATTAGGTTCACGGTCGGAAGTCCGGCAATTCATTCGCAGCGGACAGATCACGATTAACGGCCTGACGGTGCGAGACCCCGGATACAGTGAGGAAAATCTTGAGCAGCAGACAATCTGCCTAGCCGGAAACCCTGTTCTATATCACCGTCATAAACATTTGATGATGAATAAACCAGCCGGACTGATTACCGCCCATCAAGATAATCGACATGAGACGATTATGGCTCTGGTTCCGGAAATCTGGATTAACAGGGGAATTTCACCGGTAGGCCGGTTGGATCGCGATACAACCGGTCTGTTGCTTCTGACAACGGATGGAGTCCTGAACCATCGGCTGACGAGCCCGCGTTGGGAAATCTGGAAAACCTATCAAATCGTTTTTAGCGGTGAACCTTTGCAGGAATGCGATGTCACCCGGTTTAAGACCGGACTGACCTTATCTCCCGCTGAGCAGTTTCGACCGGCCAGATTGACGATCATTGACAATCAGTCTGCCGAACTGTCCATTCAGGAGGGCAAATTCCATCAGGTAAAACGGATGTTCCGGGCGATTAACCGGACAGTTATCCAGCTGCATCGGATACGTATCGGGCCGCTCAAGCTGGATGACTCACTTGAAGAGGGTCAGATCCGCGAATTGACCGACAGCGAAATCAGCGCCTTGTACGAACAGGTTCAGCTGACTGGGCAAGATTGAGTGTGCGCATTATCCCTGCATTTGACCGGCTCGATCACGAATCCAGTACTCAATGAACGATTCCACCATTTCAGGATCATCGGCCTTATGTCCGACTGCCAGAATCTGATCCGGACCTTCCAGATCAAACGTTTCGATGACATTCAGTCCAGTCACTTCCAGACCCGTTATGGGTAGTGACTCATCATCATTTTGATCATCAGACTGCAGAGCCTTTTTTTCAGCGTCACTGAGATCATCAGATGACCGGATGATATCCCGTCGCAGTGGTTTGATCTGATTGTAAATCGACTCGGGCAAATCGCTTAGACGTTCATACAGCGCTGTCATATCCCTGAATGCTCCCTGCGGTGCATACTGGTTGTATGTACTCTTTTCGCAGATGAACAACTCGATGGAGTCAACAGAGACGACTGTGACCATTTTCATGACATAGCCGACCCTCAATTGTTCATCTGCTCCGCCGCCCATCATATCGGTTTCTTCCGTTTCCTGCTCTTCGAAGGTAATGGGAATGATCTGAAACTGGACTGTTTCGACCGAATCCAGTGCCGTTTGCAGATAGCTTTCGACCAGCTGGTCCGTTTCAGCGCTTTGCGTGAACAATCCGGATACCACGATCTGAAAATCAGGGTCCTCGTTTGTTACCATGGTGTAAATTAATGAACCAACGAAAAACAAAACAATGATCGAAATCAGAAGCGGTATTTTTTTGTAATGCCAGATATTTCGCCACTGATAGCGCGTTTTACCGAAAACAACCTGTTCAAGTCTCGGATCAATGGGCACAGGTTCAACGTATCGGTCCATTAAAACATCGTACGCCGTGAAGATCTGTTCCATTTCCATCAGGCTCTTCTCATCTTGCTTGCCCCGGAAACGCTTCATCAGCAACGTATAGCGCGACTCGATCTCGTATGAGTTGGCACCTTGTTTCAAGCCGAGAATATTATAGGATTCTTCTTTTGTAAGCACGTAATCACCTTAAACGCTTATCTTCATTCAACCATCTCATGATAGGACTGAGCTGGCTAATCACGCTTCGTCTGTTCGTTGAATCGGTTTCATCGTCGGGAATAATAGAACATCCCTGATCGACGGCGAATCCGTCAAGAGCATCACCAAACGGTCAATACCCATTCCCAGGCCGCCGGTCGGCGGCATGCCGTACTCCAGCGCTACACAAAAATCATCGTCAAGCAGATTGGCCTCTTCGTCACCCGCTTCGCGTTTTTTCAGCTGCGCGTCAAAGCGGGCTCGCTGATCCAGCGGGTCATTGAGTTCTGAGTAGGCGTTGGCATATTCCCGGCCATCGATAAACAACTCAAAACGTTCCGTAAGTTCCGGATGTCCCGGCTTCTTTTTGGTCAGCGGTGACACTTCTATCGGATAGTCCGTGATAAATGTCGGCTGTACCAGATTTGCCTCACAATACGTTTCGAAGAAAAGGTTCATGACGTCGCCGCGGCGCATGCCGGTTTTGATGTCTTCAAGGTTTTTCTCTCTTGCCAGCTGCATTGCTGCTTCATCGTCCTTGATCAGATCAAAATCGATACCAGCATATTTCAGGATGGCTTCCCGCATCGTCATTCGCTGGTAAGGCGGTGTCAGATCGATTGTCTTACCCTGCCACGGAATGATTGTTGTCTGGTGAACCGCTTGTGCGGCACTGGTTATCAGCTGTTCTGTCAGCGTCATCATTCCCTCATAGTCTGTATATGCCTGATAGGCTTCCAGCAGTGTAAATTCCGGATTGTGTTTGATGGACAGTCCTTCGTTGCGGAATTGGCGGCCGATTTCATAGACGCGCTCCAGTCCACCGACGACCAGCCGCTTCAAATAAAGTTCCGGTGCAATCCGTAGAAACAAATCAATGTCCAGCGCATTGTGGTGTGTGATGAAAGGACGGGCAGCGGCACCGCCGGGGATGACATTGAGCATTGGCGTCTCAACCTCAATGAACTGCATCCGATCCAGCTGCTCGCGCAGCGTCCGGATAATCAGGCTTCGCTTGACAAAGGTGTCCCGAACCTCGGGATTGACAATCAGATCAAGATAGCGTTGACGATAGCGGGTATCGGTATCCTTCAAACCATGATATTTCTCCGGCAGCGGACGCAGTGCCTTGGCTAAAAGCTGATATGATTCTGTTTTAACCGAAATTTCACCCTTTTGTGTCCGGAAGACTTGTCCTCGTACACCAATCCAGTCACCGATATCCAGTTTCTGCCATTGAGCATAATTCGTTTCACCCAGCGCATCTATTTTTGTGAAAAGCTGAATCCGTCCTTCTTGATCGGACAGATCACAGAAGCTGACTTTCCCCATACCTCTCTTGCTCATCAGTCGGCCGGCCAGTGACACCGTCTGTCCTTCGAGCTGATCAAACTGCTCGTGAATATCCAGACTGTGGTGTGTTACCGGGTAACAGACAGTCTCGAACGGATTTTCACCCGCTGCTGTAAGAGTCTGCCACTTCGCCATTCGTATCGACATCTGTTCATTGAGATCGGGTTCTTTCGAATTATTGTTTACTGCGTGAACAGCGTCGCTCTGTTGTTTCGGCTTCTGATTGCTCTGCATGTCTCATCATCCTTTTCATGTCAAGCACCGGTGACGTCACGCCATCCGGTGCCAGGAAGTAACTATGGATTCATTTTAGCACATTAAGAATTATCAGGATGGTTTCGATATTTTCACAATCCGATAACGCAGCATACCGGCAGGTGTCCTGACGTCAACGATCTGACCGCGTTTCTTCCCCATGATCGCTGCTCCGACAGGCGAATCGCTGGAAATTTTATTGTTGAAAATATCCTGTTCTTTCGCACCCACCAGCAGATACTCCACTTCTTCCTGGGTCTCTTCATCCTTGATCTTGACCATCGCGCCAAGTGTAACCTTGGAGCTGCTGATCTCATCATCATCGATTACTTTGGAGTTCTTCAAAATCGATTCGATTTCCATAATGCGAAGTTCGTTTTCTGCCTGAGCTGTTTTCGCATCGTCGTACTCAGAGTTTTCTGAGAGATCTCCCATGGCACGGGCTTCTTTCAGCCGCTCGGAAATCTCTGCGGCTATTGATGTTTTGCGCAGATCGAGTTCCTCCTGCAGGCTCTTAATCCCGTTATAGGTCATCTCATAGACTTTTCTTGCCATTCGTGTGGCTCCTTTCATTTCGCTTACACATCTTCAGTCTGCTGACTGATTACTTAGGGACGTCGCTCACTTTCTTTCTGAATGACATCATGAGCGCCACCCTCAACAATACTGGTTGCGGACACCAGCACCAGTCTTGCTTTCTTCTGAAACTCAGGTATGCTGACTGATCCGCACGCACACATGGTTGAACGAATTTTACTCAGACTCACGTCCAGGTTATCTTTTAGTTTGCCGGCATAAGGCACGTAGGAATCAACACCTTCTTCAAATGCCATCTTCCCGGTTTCGTCTCCACCTTCATCATATCGCTGCCAGTTTCTGGCCCGGTTAGAGCCTTCACCCCAGTACTCTTTCACATAGGTTCCGTTGACCAGCAGCCGACGTGTCGGGCTCTCGTCAAAGCGGGCAAAATAGCGTCCGAGCATGATGAAATCTGCACCCATCGCCAGCGCCAGGGGCATGTGGTAGTCATAGACGATTCCGCCATCCGAGCAGATGGGTACATAGAATCCGGTTTCACGGAACCACTGATCACGCGCTTCGGCAACCGCCATAACAGCCGATGCCTGTCCGCAGCCGATGCCCTTCTGTTCACGAGTGATGCAGATGGAACCGCCGCCGATACCGACCTTAATAAAATCCGCTCCTGCTTCAGCAAGAAATCGGAAGCCGGCAGCATCGACCACATTACCGGCGCCAACGCGGATTGTCTCACCGTATGTTTGTCTGATCCAGATCAAGGTGTCTTTCTGCCATTCAGTAAACCCGTCGGATGAGTCGATGCAGAGAATATCCGCACCCGCTTCAATTAATGCGGGTACACGTTCTTCATAATCGCGAGTATTGATACCGGCTCCGACCATCAGACTCTTATGTGCATCAAGCAGTTCTTCGGGGTTATCTTTATGTTCGTCGTAGTCCTTGCGGAAAACCATTGCGACCAGTTCATTCTGATCGTTGACAATTGGCAGCTGATTGATTTTATGGTCCCAGATTATGTCGTTTGCTTCACTCAGATTGATGCCTTCCCGGGCATAAACCAGATGATCGAACGGTGTCATGAACGCATGAACCGGTGTCTCAGGTGGTGTCCGTGACACTCTGTAGTCGCGGCTCGTTACGATACCAAGCAGCTTGCCCGTTGCAGAACCGTTCTCCGTGATGGCGATGGTTGAATGGCCGGTTCGCTCTTTGGTCGCCAGCACGTCTGCCAGAGTGGCATCCGGCTTCAGATTTGAATCACTTGTTACAAATCCAGCCTTGTATTTTTTTACTTTTCGCACCATTTCAGCCTGGCTGTCAATCGGCTGAGATCCATAGATAAATGAAAGACCACCGCTGCGGGCAAGCGCAATCGCCATGCGATCATCCGAAACTGCCTGCATCACGGCGGATACCAGCGGCACATTGATGTTGATCGGACTCGGTTCGTTGCCTTTACGATACCGGACGATACTGGTTGAAAGCCTGACCTGATCCGGTGTACAGGATCGGGTCGTCAGATTGGGTACCAGCAAATACTCACTGAAGGTTCTTGATTCTTTCTCAAAAATCATTGCCATGTCATCTTACCTCCGTCTGAGTGTCGGCTTCGCTCGAAGCCTTCGCCACAAAAGATGCTTCCTCGGCAGCTTTAAGAAAAGCTGTGAAAAGCGGGTGTGGCCGGATGGGACGCGACCGGAATTCCGGGTGATACACAACACCAATATACCAGGGGTGATCCGCAACTTCGACAGCTTCGACCAGACGTTCATCCGGAGACAGTCCGGCGAACACAAGACCTGCTTCTGCAAGAACATCGCGATAAGCCGAATTGAATTCCCACCGGTGATGATGTCGTTCGTCGACTGTCTGAGTGCAGTAGGCGGCCGCCAGCCGGGTATCGGGTTGAATCCGGCACGGACAGGCACCTGAACGCATCGGCATTTGGATGGTGTTTAAGAGCACTGACGATGTTAAATCGTTATTCGTTTCACTATTTGGCAAGGTGAACAGGGGGGTGCACGCAGTTTCAGACTCTGCCGAATGAGCGTCTTCCAGTCCTGCCCGGTTCCGAGCGAATGCGACTGTCGCCATTTGCATACCAAGGCCGATCCCCAGCATGGGTTTTCCGCTGTCAAGCGCATAAGCCGCGGCCTGTATCATGCCGGCCATGCCTCGCGGGCCAAATCCACCCGGTATGATGATAGCTGCCACATCTGATAGTAAATCTGCTGTTTGTTCAGCATCCGTCAGGTCTTCAGCATCGACCCATTTGATATCAGCCTTGACACCGTTGGCAATCCCTGCATGACGCAAGGATTCAAGAACACTGATATATGCATCCTGCAAAGCCAGATATTTTCCGACAAGCGCGATACGAATCGGTTTGGTGGCAACACGGTCTTTGACGATCAGCGACTGCCACTGAGATAAATCTGCCGGCCGATCCGGATCAACCGGCAGCGACAATTTTCGAATGACTTCTTTTGCCAGTCCTTCTGCCTCCAGGGTGAGCGGCAGATGATAAACCGTTTCAACATCGATGTTTTGAATGACACATGATTTCTCAACATTGCAGTAAAGGGCAATTTTGCTAATCACATCATCGTCCAGCGGTTTCTCACAGCGGCAGACGAGGATATCTGGTTGAATGCCCAGTGATCTGAGTTTCTGAACGCTGTGTTGAGTCGGTTTTGTTTTGGTTTCGCCTGAACTTCTCAGGTACGGTATCAGCGTCACATGGATAAAGAGGACATTTTCGTGACCGACCTCGTAGCTGATCTGACGGATCGCCTCCATATACGGTGTACTCTCCATATCACCAACTGTTCCGCCGACTTCAGCAATGAGAACGTCCGGTTGATTTAACCGGTCTTCCTGGTAGATATGCTTTTTAATTTCATTAATAATATGAGGAACAACCTGAACGGTTGTTCCGCTGAAACCGCCTTCTCTTTCACGCTGCAGTATGTCGCGATAGATCATGCCGGTTGTGATGTCGCAGGTAGAGTCCAGATTGGTATCCGTAAACCGTTCATAATGTCCGATATCAAGATCTGTCTCTGCACCGTCATCGGTAATGAATACCTCACCATGCTGAGTCGGACTCATCAGTCCGGGATCGATATTGATATAAGGATCAAATTTCTGATTCAGGACACTCAGGCCACGTGCTTTCAGAAGACAACCAAGCGTAGCGGCCGTGATCCCTTTTCCGATGCCGGAAACCACTCCGCCTGTAACAAATATATACTTTGTTGCCATTTGATATCCCCTTCCGGTTTCTGGTCAGCACACAGCGCAGTTCATATGGTCGGCCAGACTGTGTCAATGATTACATGATATTGTAAGGAGAAAAGCCCCCGAATGTCAACAGACAAGGAGGCTTTTCCATGATTATCGTCGATTCTGTCTAATTGTTTCTCTCTGCGTCACATCTTCGTCGCACTTTCCATCGCTATAAACCATTTCGTTTGCGTAATGAACGGAAGATAATCACCAGCGGCAGGAGCAGGATCGTTGTGATAATGGCCTCAGGCAGCATATACGTGCCATTATACAGGATCGAATAAACCCAGGGGTTCATACCTGCCTCCTCAGCATATGAATAGTAGAAGATAACGCCGGACAGCAGGTGGCTAACCGTGCGCCCTGCCATCCCGATCCAAATCGCAATGATAAATCTAGGGATACTGATCATGCCCATTCGCATCAGGATGTTTCGCTCTGAAGTACGGATCTGCTTTTTCGCTGCGAAGAATCCGGCAAGACCTAAAAGTCCGAAAGCCAGCGGATAATCCAGGAAAACAGATGCCCAGTGTGCAGCAAAAGGCGCAACGATAAACTGCAGCATGCCATGTACAAGGCCGATACCGATTCCCCAGGCGGGGCCGAAAGCAAGTGCACAGAAAATAATCGGCAGCATGGATGCTGGCGTTATGGTGCCGCCCTGTGGCATACGGTAAATGGTAAACATCGACAAAATTGTTGACAACGCGATGGCCATTCCACCACATGCGGTTGCCAGAATCGTTTCTCGAGTTTGTTTCAAAGCAACGGGGTTTGATTGAGTCATACGAATCACCTCCAAAAATACGTTCAAGCTGTTTCAGAAAGCTTACTGGCGGATCCGCAACAAAAAAGCTTTCCGTCAGCCGGTCGGACTGTCGGAAAGCTGATCAGGCTTAAGATAGTCCCTCCGCCGGCATTATCCGGTTCAGGTTATAGGGTCGATGCCTTCAGGCATCCTCTCAGCCAGCTTTCGCCAGCTCCCCTCGTTTGTCATTCCATTATAGCGCCATTGGTCTCAAAGATCAACCGCTATCGCATAAGCGACTCGATTTCCTCAGCCTCTCTCGGGATATCGTTCGACAAAATCGTACAGCCTGTTTCTGTGACAATAACATCATCTTCAATTCTCATACCCATTCGCTTCTCGGGAATGTAGATGCCCGGTTCGACCGTCAGAACCATACCCGGCAGCAGTTTTGCCTCCCGATCAGACACATCATGGACATCAAGCCCCAGATGATGGGATACATTGTGCCAGAAATACCGGGTAACCGGTTCATCTTTTTCGATCCAGCCAACATCCAGAAGACCCTCCAACGCAGTCTGTCGGCAGGCTTCATTGATTTCAGCCAGTGTAATACCCGGTCGTATTGTGGCAAAGGCCGTCTCCTGGCATTGGCGGACAATCGCATATAAGGCCCGTTCGTTGTCCGAAAACCGACCGCTGGCCGGGAAAACACGCGAAATATCTGCACAGAGGCCTGCGACGCGCGCACCGACATCAATCTGGACAAGATCCCCGGATTTGATCGATCCGAACGGATGCATGTGGTGCAGGCAAAACAGGTTGTCACCGCTGGCCACGATAGACGGAAACGCAGGTTCCAGACAGCCGGACGATGCCAGAACATGGGCAAATTCAGCCCAGAGGTGGTATTCTTTCAGGCCAGGTTCAAGGCGGCGGAGCATGGCCCGAATACCTTCATCGGTCAGTTGTATGGCTTTTTTGATCATCTCAATTTCGTCATAGTGCTTAATCATACGCAGCGCCGTCAGCATCGGCTCCAGGTCAAGGATTTGAGCGGTCTGCTGCACATCCAACCCATTAATCCATTGTTTCAACTCGATGATCTGCTGATCAGATGCGCAATGATCTATCCAGAGACGGCAGTCTGTTGTCTGCAAATAATCAGCCAAAAACGGTTTGAGTGCATCGAGATAGCGAATCTCCTCAACACCTGAAGCCAGTCTGGCTTCTTCAATCGTCATATGATGCCCGCGCCATCTCTCATACATGGCATCCGGCTCTTGTATGAAGAGAATGACCCGATCCATATCAGCCTGCCGAATCAGCAGCAGAACGATGTCGTCCTGCTCCAGCCCGGTTAGATAGAAAAAATTCCGGTTAGCCCAGAAAGGATAGTCGTCATCAGACGATTTATGCGGGGCTCTCCCGGATGCCAGAACAGCCACTGACGGTTCGTCTAAACGAGCCAGCAGCAGCTGTCGATTTTGTTCATGATAGGCGGTAGGCAATGAAACACTGGCAAATTCTGTCATGATGAACTCCATTCCAGACCGTTCTTTTTTCACAGTCTTTTCCCCAGTTTACAGCGAACATCCTGATTCTGACAAGGTTGCTGATCAAAAGAGCTGCTCTGAATGGCCGCTATCCGTCAAAAACAGCAAATCCGTTCATCACTCACTGAAAAAACCATAGGAGCGAAATCGTTTCACCCGTTCTTCATTCAATTCCTCGGGGTCCATACCATGGAGATCTTCCAGAGATGAGGCGAAAAAGCGTCGGATCGCCGCGACTGTTGCTGCAGGATCCGTGTGTGCACCTTCAGGTGGTTCTGCGACCAGTTCATCACAGATGCCCAGCCGGATCAGATCTTCCGCCGTTATTTTCATTACGTTGGCAGCTTCCTGTTCACGGGTCGGATCCTTCCACAACAATGAGGCAAAACCGCGAGGTGATATGACAGAATAGAGTGCGTTTGACAGCATTCCCAGCCGGTCTCCGACCCCGATCGCCAGTGCACCGCCACTGCCTCCCTCACCCGTTACCAGTGTAATCACAGGTACCTTAAGCTGGATCATGCCGATCAGGCAGTCAGCGATCGCGGCACTTTGCCCGCGTTCTTCTGCACCGATGCCACAATAGGCACCTGGCGTATCAATAAAGGTCAGTATCGGACGACCAAACTTCTCAGCCTGTTTCATCAGGCGGAGTGCTTTTCGATAACCTTCCGGATGCGGCATGCCAAAATGACACTGCGCGTTTTCTTCCAGGTTTCTTCCTTTTCGATGACCGACAATCGTTACCGGCAGGCCGTTGATCCGGCCAAGTCCACACCAGAGAGCCGGATCATCGGAAAAACAACGATCACCATGCAGTTCGATCAGGTCGTCAAACAGCAGCGGCAGGTAATCCGTTAGCACGGGACGCTTCCGATGCCGGATCAGAGCAAGTCGTTCTGCAGCGGTTAGTGACAGCTGCACAGTCTGATCATCGCGGCTGTTTACACTCCCGGGTCGCGAAAAGCTGACCGGACAATCCCTTTTATGATGTAATCGGATCAGCGATGCGATTTTCGGGCGAAGATCGCTTCTTGGTACAATCATATCAAGAAAGCCATGTTCCAGCAGAAATTCTGCTCTCTGAAATCCTTCCGGCAGCGAATCCGTTAAGGTGCCTTCAATGACACGACGCCCGGCAAATCCGATCAGCGTGCCGGGTTCGGCGATCATGATGTCGGCCATGCTGGCAAAACTCGCTGTTACACCTCCGGTCGTCGGATCGGTCAGGACAGCGCAGTACAACAAGCCATGCTCTTGAAAGCGTGCAACAGCTGCAGCCGTTTTTGCCATCTGCATCAATGATACGATGCCTTCCTGCATTCGCGCACCGCCGGAAGCAATAAAGAGAACAACAGGCAGTTTCAGATCACCTGCACGGTCAAACAGGCGTGCTATTTTTTCGCCAACGGCAGAACCCATCGACCCCATCATAAAACGGCTGTCCATCACACCAATAGCGCAGGGCTGCCCCTCAATCGTTGTCTGTCCGGTTACAATCGCTTCAGTCAGTCCCGTTTTTTCCTGCAGCTGCCTGATTTTATCCAGATATCCGGCAAACTGAATCGGATTGACACTGTTCACGTCGGTATCCCAGGCAGTGAAACTATCCGGATCACAGATCATGTTCAGACGGGACAGGCTATCAAGGCGATAATGGTGACTGCAGTGCTTGCAGACACTGCCGTTTTGTTCAAATATCTCTCGCGAAGCGATGGTTCC
>LSQX01306274.1_pt4 | contig 13284 bp, 8 predicted proteins | sample 654561 | NCBI WGS metagenome assembly LSQX01 (sample SAMN04489861, study PRJNA283612) | anaerobic digester metagenome | isolation source: 4 biogas reactors fed with cattle manure at either 37C or 55C with and... | place: Denmark: Kongens Lyngby | collected 2014 | reverse complement strand
GCCGCGATACCGAGCGCGGCATAGTCTCCAATCTCCTCCCCCAGCCCCGCGGGGACTATCTTCACCCCTGTCCGCGCCATGGCGAGGGCTTCGACGTCGATGACCCTCTCCGCTTCCGGGAGTATCAGATGCGACGAGCGCATGAAAATCCCGCCGGCGACGATCATCTCCGGGTCGAAAAGGTCGATTATAATCGCGCAGGTGCGGCCGAACATCTCCCCGACCTTCCTGTAAATCTCAATCGAAAGCGGGTCGCCCTCGTCGGCAAGGTCGCCGATCAGCTTGGCTGTGATGTTAGCTTCGTCTTCGCCGGCGCGCTCCCACAAAAGCGGCGTTTCCCCCTTTTCAAGCTCGCGGCGGACATAGGCGGCGCCGGTCTGGGCGATCCCGCCGCCGGAGCACCAGCCCTCGACAGAGCCGCGCTTGCGGTAGCCGACAGGGTCATTCTCACCCGAAGTCAGCCGGATATGCCCGATCTCCCCGGCGCTGTCGTGGGTTCCGCTGTAAAGCCGGCCGTCGAGGATAAGCCCGGCGCCGAAGCCGGTGCCGAAGGTAACGAAGACCATGTTCTGCGTCCCCCGGCCGGCGCCCCACTTCCACTCGGCGACGGCGCAGGCGTTGGCGTCGTTCTGAAGCCGCGTCTCGATGCCGAAGCGCCCTTCGAAAAACTCCTTGATATGAATGCCGTCCCAGCCGGGCAGGTTCGGCGGAGAGAGGATTATCCCCCGCTTAGAATTGAGCGGCCCGCCGCAGGAGATGCCTATCCGTGCGATATCCCCCGTCGAAATCCCGGCTTTTTCGACCGCCTCCGAGGCGTGCTGCGCAAACAGCTCCATAACTTCGTCGGGAGCCTTTCCCACCGTCGGGAATTTTATTTTATTTAATATTTCAACGCCGGACTCGGAGGCGCTGCCGAACGACACCGCGCATTTGGTGCCGCCGATATCAAAACCGATGTAATACATAATAAATTCCTTCCGATAAACCGGATTACCCGCCGAAGCCCTCAAACTCGGCGTCAAAGCCGCAGACCTTCATGTATCCCAGGTACTCGTCGAGGTCGATGTCCCGGATGTTCGACATATAGTGGTTTACGCCGCATGCGCCGTCCGCAGTCTTCCATTTGATAAGATAGAACCGCTTCTCGCCGCGGGCGATGCGGTAGCCGTTAAGGCGGACGATGCCGTCGGGTTCGACCGATCCTTCGCCGGACATTACGACCCCGCCGCTGCCGGTAAGGTCAAGCACTTCGTAGCCGAAGGAAACGGTTTTTCGGCTGTCGTTGACCGCGAAAAGCGGCAGGCGGGTGCCGTCGAGCTCCGGTTCGGCGAAGATAAGCTGGAACGGATTCTGACTGCGGCGGATGTAGTGATAAGCCAGCTTTTTCGAGCCGTACCAGTCGACGACGGCGTCGGAAATCTGCGGCCAGCCGTCGATGAGGTTCCACCAGATTATGCCGGTGCGGCGCCATTTCGTGACGCGGAACCGCTCGATGAAGAACTTTTTCGCCTCCGCCTGGCTTATCTGCGAGGCGCGGGCATACATTTCAAGGGTCGTCGGCTCGACGCCGAACAGCGTCTTCACCTGATTTGACATCAGCCGGTTGCGGTAGGTATAAGGCCCGCCGCCGTCGTTCTCCATCATCGCGCTGTGGCAGAGCCAGTCGGGTCGTATCGGGGAGTTCGGATCGGTCCTGTCTTCCGTCCAGTGCCAGAGCTGTTCGGGGGAGATGAATTTTTTGAGCGAATCGGGAGACGGACAGCCGTGATAGCCGGTCTCCGAAGCGAAATGCGCGACGGCGGTGCCGTAAAATTCCCCCTTGAAATAGTCGCGGGGGCCCCAGAGGTGATCTTCGGGTATCGGCGCGCCGGTGCGGAACGCCTCCTCGTCGACATACGGCGAGCTGGGCAGATACGGACGGGTGTAGTCGTGAATTTTGAGCTGATCCGGGATGACCTTCCGGGTCAGGACGTTGTCGTTCGGGTCGAGGCGATACAGCCTTGAGCCCCAGAAATAGCTCTGGTCGCACTCGTTGTCCCCCGCCCAGATGCAGATGCAGGCGTGATTGCGCAGCCGCTTTATGACCTTCTCCGCTTCGAGCGAAAGCAGTCGGCAGAATATCTTATCCTGCGGGTACATCGCGCAGGCCATCGCAAAATCCTGCCAGATCAAAATACCGTTTTCGTCGCACCAATCGTAAAAATAATCGTCTTCATAAACGTTCCCGCCCCACATTCGGACGGCGTTGCAGCCGATGTCGCAGAGCATGGGGAGTATCTTCGGCAGCCGCTCGCGGTCGCGGCTGTGATAGGCGTCGACCGGAACCCAGTTTGTACCGAGGACGAAGATTCTCTGTCCGTTTATTTTAATCAGAAATTCGCCGGATCCGATCCTGTCGGTAGTCGAAGTGCGGATAAGCTCGACGTGCCTGACACCGTATCTGAGCGATTTTGTAAATACCGCCTCGCCGTCGCGCCAGAGAGTGACGTCGACGTCGTAAAGCGACGCCTCTCCGTAATTCCTCGGCCACCAGAAGCGGGCGCTGCCAATATGCGCATAGACGCGGGTCGATGTGTGCCAGAGGCGGCCGGAATCGCCGTGAAATACCGAGTCGCCGCAGACGCCTTTTATCGTCAGGCGGTAGCGGGAAAGGTCGTCCCGGGAAATCGAAAGATTGCAGTCGACGGAAATATTCGCCTCGGCTTTTTCGACGTTGTACGAATCGAGTGCGATAAAAACGTCGTCGATGCGGTCGAGCGGGCGCAGTTCAAGTGCGGCCGGACGCCAGATGCCGGCGGAGACGGCGCGGGGCATGATGTCCCAGCCGTACTGCGAAGGCGCCTTGCGGACGTAGAGAGAGCCGGCGTTGTACTTCATCGCCCGAGTATTGACGGCGGCGGGATAGCGGCGGGCGGCGATCATCGCCGGAGTGATGTGGATTACAAGCTCGTTCTCCCCGGCGCGCAGCGACGTCGGCTCAATTTCAAACGGAACGAGCATATTGTCGGTCTCGCCTATCTTCTTGCCGTTCAGCCATATTTCGGCGAAGGTGTCGATGCCTTCAAAGACAAATACCGGCGCGGTTCCGTCAAAATCTTCGCAGGAAAACGTTTTTACATACCAGAGATGGTAATATTCGTATTTCTCCGTCTCCCAGATGTTGGTGCCGAAATACGGGTCGGGAATTATCCCAGCGCGGTGCAGGTCGAGCTCGAAATTGCCGGGCACCTCCGCCGCAACCGACTCAAATCCGGCGGCGCGGACAGCCTCCGCCGTCGAAAGAGGCTTCATGCCGGCGGCGGCCTCGTTCGGCGCGTAATAAAGCTCCCAGGAGCCGTTAAGTGAAATCTTCCGTGTTTTCATCAATTAATAAACCTCGCATATATAAAAAATGTGCGGAAAACCTTCCTGTTATAATTATACAGCTATTCGGCCGCAAAATCAAGGGTTAATTTCATACGGAAGAAATTCTCGGAAATTTTGAATCGTATACCGGAAGCCGAATCTAATTTACAATATGTTAACACCGTTTACCAATTGAGTTAATATCGTCAGGTTATTATTAATATGCAGAGTCTATGCAATCCTCCGACGGGTAAACACAACCTCCTAAACCCGTCTTAAATAGGACCCTCTTTACTCAAAGCCCCGGTGCAACTACGGGGCTTTGAGTATTTTTATTCACGGTTCATATATCCGGAGTTAACTTCGCCGCGCGCAGGGCGTTCATAATGCAGATAATCGTCACCCCGACGTCGCCGAAGACCGCCAGCCACATCGGCCCCGACCCGACCCCGCAGAGAATCAGCACCAGAAGCTTGAACCCGAGCGCCAGAGCGACATTCGACCGCATGATGCGCATCGTCCGCCGGGCGATACGGATACCGACAGGGAGCTTACGCGGGTCGTCGTCCATGATAACGACATCGGCGCTCTCTACGGCGGCGTCGGAGCCGAGCCCGCCCATCGCCGCCCCGACGTCCGCGCGGGCAATGACGGGAGCGTCGTTTATGCCGTCGCCGAGGAAAACGAGACTGCCACTTCGGCGCCCGCCGCCCATCTGCTGGGTGATTTCTTCGACCCGGCTGACTTTGTCTTCCGGCAGCAGCTCCGAATAAACCGCATCCGCCCCGACAGCCGCGGCCGCCGCAGCACCCGCCCTTTTCGAGTCGCCGGTCAAAATAACCGTCCGCTTTATCCCCTTCCGCCGGAGCTGTTCAACCGCCTCCGCCGCGCCCGGCTTTAATTCGTCGGAAAGCAGTATCACGCCGAGATATTCCGCTTTCCCGCCGTCAAGCCTTGCGGCATGAACCGAAGTCGCGGCTTTTGAATCGTCGAAAAGCTCGGATTCCGAAACTCCCAGACGGATCAGAAGCGCGGCGTTGCCGCAGACGGTGGTTTTCCCGCCGATTTCCGCCAGAATCCCGCCGTTTACCGTTTCGGTGCGGGTAAATCCGGCGTCTTCCAAGATAGGCAGTTCGTCCGAATCGGTGCCCATCTCCCTATACGCCCGCCGAAGCGAAACGGCGATAGGATGGTCGGAAAAGCTCTCTGCCGCCGCCGCTTCCCGCAGCAGCTCCGTCTCCGAAATTCCCTCCGCCGCCTTGATTTCTGTAACCGAGAAGCTTCCGGAGGTAAGAGTGCCGGTCTTGTCGAAAACGACGGTTTCGGCTTTGGCAAGCAGCTCCAGATAGTTCGAGCCTTTAATCAAAACCCCCGCCTTTGAAGCGGCGCCGAGACCGGCGATAAATGTCAGCGGCACCGAAATCACAAACGCGCAGGGGCAGGACACCACCAGAAACTCAAGCGCACGGTAGAACCATTTCCCGAAATTCGCCGCAAAATCGCCGGAAACGAGCGGCGGAATCAGCGAAAGCAGCACCGCCGCCGCAACGACCGCCGGGGTATAGATATGCGAAAACCGCTCGGTGAAGCTGATCGCCTTTGATTTTGCCGAAAGCGACTCCCGGACAAGCGCAAGTATCCTCGACGCCGCCGAATCTCCGGCAGTCTTTGTAACCCGCACCCGAACCGGCGATACAAGGTTCACCGATCCGGAATATACCGTGTCGCCGGGGCGCGCCGCCCGGGGAATCGCTTCCCCGGTAAGAGCCGATGTGTCAAGTTCGGTTTCCCCTTCGATAACTTCGCCGTCAAGCGGCACCCGCGCACCGGCTCTCACCACGATAACAGCCCCGACTTCCGCCGAATCCGCCCGAATCCGCTCGGTTCTGCTGCCGCGCTCAATCTCCGCCTCGTCGGGGCGGATGTCGATAAGCGCCTTAATCGAGCTGCGCGCACGGTCGGACGCCGTATCCTCCAGCAGCTCTCCCAGACGGAACAGCCAGATCACCGCGGCGGCCTCCGGATATTCGCCGATTGCAAAAGCGCCGAGAGTCGCGACGGTCATCAGCGTCTCCGCTTCAAAAAACCGCCCCCGAAGAATGTTTTTGACGCAGTTTATAAGCACGCCCCCGCCGCAGATAAGATAAGGGACCGCGAAAATCAGCGCCTTTCCCCATTCGGGAAGCAGAAGGAAACGGCTTGCGGCAAAAGCCGCGGCAAACAGAACCGCCGCAGCCGCAAGAATTGCAATCTGAATTTTAACGGACGTATGGCGCTCTTCGCAGCAGCCGCACTGCCCGATTTCGCAAAGCTCGGCATCGCCGCGGTTGTAGGCGTGGTCGTGATCGTGGTCATGTATGTGCGGGCTGTCTGAGCCGGGTTTTCCCGCGGCGTTTCTGTTTATCTTATATGTATCAACCATAAAATGTACCCTCTGTTTTCCTGAATTGCCGCTCCGCGGTTATTCGAGAATATGCTCAATTCCCATCCCCAAAATCGTCCGCACGTGGTCGTCGGCGAGGGAGTAGAACATATTCTTCCCCTCGCGGCGCACCCGTATCAGCCTTGAGCGGCGAAGCAGCCGGAGCTGATGCGATATCGCCGACTGGCTCATCTCAAGCTCGGAGGCGATTCCGGTCACCGAAAGCTCTCCGCCCGCCAGCGCGTACAATATCCGGATGCGGGTCGAGTCGGCGAAAAGCTTGAACAGCTCCGCCGTTTCACATAGGGTTTCCTCGTCGGGAAGATGGCCGGCATCCCGGGTATTTTCAACACCCGCCGCTTCGGCGTCATTTTCGGCCGGTTCGTTTATTCTTTTCATTTGCATCACCGTTCATATGAATAACTGTTCATGTGTTCATTATATCACGGTTCGACCTGATGTTCAATGTCATAATTGTTAAATATTATCGCATCTTCTTTCTGCCGCAATTCCCTGTGACATACGCCGGTTTTTTGTGCTTATACGCAGATTCTCCGGCTCATTTCAAGGAAATTCGCCGAAAAATAATCGCATTGAATATGTTTTTTAACAAATAACCGCTTGTAAGAATCAGCCACTTGTGATACAATTAAAGTAGTTTTTAAATTTTCCCGGATGAACAATGGTTCGATTTCAACATCTCTAATGAAGTAACCGAGGAAGAAGCTTCCTGGCGGGAATATTATGACCGCGAATACCACATAGACCCCGAAGACTTCGACGACGAATACGATTATTCGGAAGCGCTCGACGCACTCGAAGACCTCGATGATTTTTATCACCGCCGAAAAAGATCCTGATTCCGATAAACTGTTTCGATAAGCGAAACATCTATATAAAGCATACATAAAAACTCACCTTGCCGGCGGCGATATTCCGCCGAAGGCGAAATTCAAGGAGGCTTATTGTTTTGAGTAAATACACCAACGCTCACCTTACCGACAACAAAGCGGTTCTCGACTGGATCGAGGAGATGGCTGCCGTAACTCAGCCGGACAGCATCACCTGGATAGACGGCTCGGAAGAACAGGCGGAAGAGCTCCGCCGCGAAGCCTGCTCAACCGGCGAGCTTATCAAGCTCAACGAGGAGCTGCTCCCCAACTGCTACTACCACCGCACAGCGGTAAACGACGTCGCCCGCGTCGAAGACCGCACCTACATCTGCACCCCCACCCGGGAGGAAGCCGGAACCGTCAACAACTGGATGGACCCGGGCGAGATGTATTCAAAGCTCCACAAGCTTTACAAAGGCTCGATGAAGGGCCGTAAAATGTATATAATCCCCTATTCGATGGGCGTCGTCGGCTCCGAATTTGCCAAGATCGGCATCGAGCTCACCGACTCTATCTATGTCGTTCTCAATATGCTCATCATGACCCGCGCCGGAAAGGAAGTCGCCGAAGTTATCGACGAAAGCTTCGTCCGCTGCCTCCACGCCGTCGCCGACTGCGACCTTGAGAACCGCTATATAGTTCACTTCCCGCAGGACAACACCATCATGTCGGTCAACTCCGGCTACGGCGGGAACGTCATCCTCGGCAAAAAGTGCTTCGCCCTCAGAATCGCCTCCTACCTCGGACGCAAGGAAGGCTGGCTTGCCGAGCATATGCTCATCCTCGGAATCGAATATCCGAACGGAGAAACCAGATACATCGCCGGCGCATTCCCCTCCGCCTGCGGAAAGACCAACCTTGCAATGCTGATTCCGCCGGAAGTTTTCCGCAAGCAGGGCTACAAAGCCTGGACGGTCGGCGACGATATCGCCTGGCTCCGCGTCGGCAAAGACGGCGGCATCTGGGCGGTCAACCCGGAAGCCGGATTCTTCGGAGTCGCCCCCGGAACCAACGACCAGTCCAACCCGAACGCCCTCGCGACGACCCGCAAAGACTGCATCTTCACCAACGTCGCCCTCAAGACCGACGACATGACAGTCTGGTGGGAAGGACTTACCAAAACTCCGCCGGATAACCTTCTCGAATGGAAGGGCAATCCCTGGAACATCTCGATGTACGACAAGAAAGACAAGTCGACCGCCGCAGCCAACCCCAACTCCCGCTTCACCGCAAAGGCGGAGAACTGCCCCTGCATCAGCTCCGAGTTTAACAACCCCGCCGGAGTTCCGATTTCGGCAATCATCTTCGGAGGCCGCCGCGCCCGCACTGCTCCGCTGGTTTATCAGGCGCGCGACTGGCAGCACGGCGTCTTCGTCGGCGCAATCATGGCGTCCGAGACGACCGCCGCAGCCGCGGGAGCCGTCGGCGTGGTCCGCCGCGACCCGATGGCGATGCGCCCCTTCGCCGGCTACAACATGGGCGACTACTTCCGCCACTGGCTCGATATGGGCAAGGTCATCAAAAAGAAACCGGCGATCTTCAACGTCAACTGGTTCCGCACCGACGACGAAGGCCGCTTCATCTGGCCGGGCTTCGGCGACAATATGCGCGTTGTCCTCTGGATTCTCAGCCGCGCCGCCGGCGAAGTCGACGCCAACGAAGCAGTCATCGGTTACCTGCCCAAACCGGAAGACATCAACATCGAAGGCCTCGACGACGTCACGATCGACACCGTCCGCGACTTGCTTTCGGTTGACAAAGAAGCATGGAAAGAAGACTGCGCCTCGATCCGCGAATTCTTCGGCTTCATCGGCGACAGAGTCCCGAAGGAAATGTACGACGAGCTGGATAAGCTGGAAGCGAATCTGGATAACTAAAATAAGGGAAATTAAAAGCTCCGGGGTTTGGAAACGAACCTCGGAGCTGATTTTTTAATTAATTGGTTTTGCCAAAGGCGAAACCTACATCAGAGAAAACACCGATAATGACTTGGCTTTGGTGCGGAGACGTTTTGCCGCAGGCAAAACTCTCGACTTGCGCTATAAGCGCAAGTCAGCGATGATTTCACCTTTGGTGAAACTCGCGAATAGCGCTTCGCGCTATTCTATTCAGGGACACAATGCCCGATTCTAAGCCGGTGTTTTTTCTTTCCCTGTTAAATAATTACAACCGAGTATTCTACGGTTATTCTACGGTTCTTCGGCTGTTGCTTTTATTAAATTAGCTAAAGCACTAGCTAGTTGTATAGGTTTAGCTAGCACTTTAGCTATATATATTATTATCCGGTCACGGAAAATTAGGACTCCCACACATACCGGTTTTCCTCCGCATCTTTACGGCGGAATAATTTCTTCTTTTATATAACATCACCGGTTCAAACGGAGTTTTGTTTCACTTCTGGTTCTGATAAAATTGCTTTCGCCAATAGCAAAACCTACACAAGAGAAAACACCGATAATAACTTTGCTTTGGTGCGGCGAGTTTCGCCGAAGGCGAAACTCGCGAATAACACGCGAAGCGGGTTATTCATTTGCCAGAAGGCGAAACTCGCGACTTGCACCTTCAGGTGCAAGTCAGGGGCGAGCGATATATTGCCGCAAGGCAATATTCGCAGAATAACCTGCGTCCCGCGGGTTATTCACTTGACTTCGGAATGCTTGCAATTTCATATAGCTACACCTATAGCTATAGGTGTAGCTAATTAATTAGCTATATTTATCTGATTTAACACACAATATTTGAATCTTCCCGCACCGATTCCTCCGCTTTATAAGCCGAAATAATTTTCGTGATATATCTAACTTTACCGGTTCGAGCGGAGTTTTTTGGTTCAAATTTTAATTATTTAATTTCGCCAAAGACGAAAAACGAAAACTTCTTAGATAAAACATATAAAAAAGCTCCGAAGTTCACCGAACTCCGGAGCTGATTTAAATTAAATTGGTTTTGCGAAGCAAAACCCACCTTAGAGAAAACATAGTTAATGACTTTATCCGGGAACAGCGACGTTTCACCTTTGGTGAAACTCGCGAATACCCCGCGGGACGCGGGGTATTCAACTCGCAGCGGAAGCCTGTTGCTGCCGCGCCGTTTATTCGAAGCTGACAATCAGTTTTTCCAGCGCGGCAGCAACTTTGGCTTCCGCAGAAGCCCACTTAGATGCGAAGTCGGATTTCTTGCCGGAAACGATTTCCCGATGCAGGCCGAGAGGACCGCCGATCATGCCGTTATAGACGTAATCGAAGTCAATAACCGCGCCGTCGCGGATGATGTCGAGCATCTTAATCGACTTCTCGTCGCGGCTGTATTTGACTTTGAGCGCCGTCTCGTAATAAGTCGGGGTCAGCGTGCGGTAGCTCTGCGCCGCCATCGCCTCCATCACTGCGCCGGAAAGCTCGAGATTCTGCACCGAAATCGGGATGCACCAGATCGAGAAACCGCCCTGAAGGCCGGTTTTGTATTCCGTCTGCGCCTCGTCATATTTCGGATAAGGCAAAATTCCGTAGTCCGACTCCATGCCCTTGTAGAAATCGGGGTAGAAATAGAGGTAGGACGGCGCGAAAAGCATATGTCCCTCCGGGAATTTTTCGTATGCGTATATCCCCGCGTTGACATATCCGCCGTCGTTTTCATAAAGCAGCTTGTAGTTCTGCTCGGTCAGCGATACCAGCTTATCGACGTCGGCGGCAAGATACGGGATGTCGTCTTCGCTGCGGCGGGTGAAGTGAATGTCGCAGCTCTGTATGAAGGCGCCGAGGTCGTTGCCTATCTCGCTGCCGATATACAGACCGTAGAGGTCGTTTTCGTTGTGCGTGCCGTCGCCGTCGAGGTCGGAGTAGACACCGGACGAAATATTGTACATCCGGTCGAGAGTCCATTTTCCGTCAAGCACAATGTCGTAAATATCTTCAACGCTGTAGTTGTGCGCGATATCGAGGTTTACCGCGATTGAGTAGCAGTATTCGAGCATGGTAAGCGCAATGTCGCCGCAGAGGAAGTAGAGTTTGTTGTTTATCGTCAGGTCGTTGACGGTGCTGCGCACCCACCAGGGCTGTTGAAGGTCGATATACGGAACTTCCTTGAGGTTCAGAAGCATTCCCTCGACGGAAAGCGCGGGGATCGGCGAGGAATATCCGGCGATAATCTGGTAAGCGTCTTCCCCCGCCCGAATCGACGAGCGAATCTGGTTCATTCCCGTGCCGTAATCCTGCCAGCCGTAAGGAGTATAGCTTTCTATCTTGACATTCAGCCGGTCTTCAACCGCCAGATTACGGTAGTAAATGGCGTCGTCGATGATGTCGCCGGTCTGTTCCGCCGAAAGCTCACGAATCGGATGCTCGTTTCCCCTGCCGTGGATTGTGACGGTCGCACCGCCGAAGTCAAGCCCTTCGGGGATTGTGTCGGGATAGTTTTCGCGCAGAGTACCGGTCGCTTCGGTTTCGGCCGCGGTTTCGGCGGCGGTGTCGGCGGTATTGCCGCCGTCGGACGTCTCTCCGCAGGAGATGAGCGTTCCGCACAGCAGCGCCGCACAGAGCAGCAAAGAGATGATTTTCATAAGCCTTCCCTTCTCAAATATCGTTTAATTATACATCTCCATTATACCACAACACCCGCCCGGGCGCAACGGGAAATACGTCAATTTCCAGACAAATACAGGTAAATCCGGTATAAACCGTCAATCAATCCGAATCAACACCGCCGTACACCTGCCCGAGTTGCATCTGCTCTCCGAAACGCTGCACGCGGCGGCGCCTAAAGTTACATCCATCAGCGCCCTTAAAACAATCCTGTCCCCCGCCTTCGACTTCGGCTCTTCGACGGAGATTTTGCCGGACGGATGCAGCTTCGTTTGCATGAACAGATTAACCGGCGTGATTTCCTCCCGCCGGGCGCCGAGCGCGCTGTTTATATTGTCAAGGCAGTTCGGGTGTCCCTCGCCGTTTTTGTAGAAAAAGTCGTACATCTCCCGCCGGCAGCAGGGATGCAGCAGGTCGTGTTCCCCGACGTCGTCGCAAACAATTTCAAACATCGGCCGGTAAAGGTTCGAGTAAATCATACCGCCGACATCAAGCCGCAAAGATTCGTTCACATCAATCGTAACGCCGGGAGAAAGAAACTCCCCGGCGTTTTCGGCAGATACGGCGAAGAAATCAACGACCTGACCGCCCTCAAGGTCAATAACGGTTATTGTCTGCCCTTTTTTGACATCAATTCTTACACCCGAACAGGGATTAATCAGGTAATCATTCATTTTGTATAATCCCCCGTTAAATCGAGGCGGGCGGCTCGTCAGAAGCTGTTTCCGAGGAGGTAGTTTCCGCAGAAACTGTTTCCGCAGCAGTCGTTTCTTCGTAAATCCCCCTGTCATGATCGAAAATGCTGACGAAGGAATAGGGTCTCTCCTGCGGCAAAGCGCCCGACGTTATGATCAGGACGCCTCCCGACGAAAGCAGCACAAGCGACGTCAGCAAGACGGCAACCGCCTTTGCAAGCGGACTTGCCGAAATCCTCTCCGGCAGACTTGTAAGCTCGGTATATGTATCCCTGCCGGGAGCGCCGGGAAAATCGCCCTCCTGCGTCGCAGCGTATCCCTGCGGCGGATTTTCGCCGAAATCCGGGTTTGCGTAAGCATACGCTCCGCCGACTCCGCGCTTCACCCGGTTGAGCATCCTTATCCCGCCGTAGAGCAGCAGCAGCGCAAGTCCCGCCAAAATCATGGCAATCCCCGCCACCGCTCTGAAATTTGTGAACACGGAAGACTCCGCAGCCGACTCCGCAGCCGACTCCGCCGCCCTCATCGCCGCTTCAAGCTGCTCATCCGGCACCGCTTGCTGCAGCGCCGACATAGCATACATGCTGATGACCGAAAAGACGTTGTTTGTGAAGTGCATTATCACCGACGGCAGAATGCTCTCCGTCTTGATGTTCATATACGCAAAGACCCCGCCTAAAATCGCCGTCGGCAAAAGCCTGACCGGGTCAAGATGGAACAGCCCGAAGACAAGGCCGCACAGCCCGATGACAAGTACCTTCACGAGCGCCGTTCTGCCTTTCAGCCGCGGCTCGTCCTTAAGCGTCCGGAATGACGCCATGATGAACCCCCTGTGCAGCGCTTCTTCGCAGACCGCCGGCATAACGGCGGTTATCAGAATCGCCAGCGGAAACGGTACCGTCGTCGTGAAATCGGAAAGCTGAGCCGCTCTCTCCGCCGTCTCCGGCATGAAAAACATCGACAGATACGCCGCCGCCAGCATCAGCATGTACCCGCCGAAATATACCATGACCGCCCCGATTATCTGCCCCGCATCCGGCACCTTCAGCGGGAATATCTCTTTAAACCCCGTCCCGGTCAGCTTCTTCGCCAGAAGCGCCGACCCGACCGCCAGCAAAAGCAGAATCAGCTCGGTAGCCGCCAGCCCCGCCATCCCGAAATAAAGCTGCAAGGGCGCGCAGACAAATATCAGCAGAACTATCGAAGCAAAAAAGGCAACAAGGCCGTAATAATATCGAAATTTATATTTTCCGGTTTCCATAATATTTAAATCTTCAGGGGACTCCGTCCCCTGCCCCCTGCCAAAGGTGCCTTTTGAAAAAGGCACCTTTGGAATCCTTCAAAACTTTTTG
>LSQX01319657.1_pt2 | contig 13285 bp, 10 predicted proteins | sample 654561 | NCBI WGS metagenome assembly LSQX01 (sample SAMN04489861, study PRJNA283612) | anaerobic digester metagenome | isolation source: 4 biogas reactors fed with cattle manure at either 37C or 55C with and... | place: Denmark: Kongens Lyngby | collected 2014 | reverse complement strand
CTATCGAAAAAGTGTGGTGGTTGAGGATTGGCGATTCCGAGCGCCCCCCATTCCCAGCGGATTTGGTGCAGCAGTATGAGGCGCGTGGGGCCCCAGGCCGTCTCTACACAATCTGGATAGCTCATGACACAGCAGATGCCATTGCATGGGCTATAGCGGATTACCAGGCCGAATTGGAGAAGCTGCACGAAGCACCTGGCGAGCACTGACTGCAATCTGCGTCGGGCCATCTGCATGAAGTCCTCCCATCGCCATTCGTTCATCGATTGGCGAGTGTCTTCGGTTGTAGACATTGTACTATTACCATGCTGAGGTGACATATGAGTCGGTCCTGCAACCGGGGAGCGAAGATCGCCAGCCGGTCCTATCAAGTGCTTGCAACGGCTCTGTGCCTGTTGCTGGGCGGCGTGATTGCAGCAGTGGTGATTACCCGATCCGCCACCGTTTATGACGAAGGCGCTTACCCCTACCATGGCTGGGCGATGCTCGTTCACGGCTGGCGACCATTTGCAGACTTCCACATGAAGCTCATCCCACTCGTTCACCTTCTGTACGGTGTGCCACAGCTATTGCTCGGTCCCGACATGCTACTGGCCCGCTACACGGCCGCACTATTCACTGCTTTGACGGTACTGGTTGCAGCCTCGCTGGCACGTCGCCTGGCCGGAAACTGGGCGGCCATTCTGCTGCTGGCGCTATTCGTCTCAAATCTCGAGGTGGCCGTCAGGTACTATCGCTCACTGTGCATGGCACCAACAGCACTGTTTTTCACGCTGGCCCTGTATTGGGTACTCACTTCAAGTACGCGGAGCTGGCAGTATTACGCTGCATCGCTGGCAACCGCTGCGCTAATCCTGTGCCGCCATGATATGCTGCTTACTGCACTGGTGTTGTGGGCTTTTCTCTGGCTTGCACACAGGAAGACGCGGCCTGGAGCAGTCTGGGGCGCTATCGGCACGGGTGTGGGGCTGCTGCTGGCTGTGAGTGCATACTATTATTCACTGGCTCCGCTTCATTTTAAGGCCGTGATGGTCGGTGGGATGACCGATCCGCAAGCCGTTGTTGGCGGCGCCTACATAGAAGTCACCGAGGCGCCTTCAGTGTCTCAATTCGTATGGTACTTGATGATGTTTGCACGCGCCTACACCGGCCCAATCCTGCTGCTGGCGCCGGCACTGGGGGCGTTTGTATGGCGAATTTTGCAATACAGGGACGATCTGCGCGACCTTTGCTATAGGCATAGAGCGCTGTTGCTGCTCATAGGCGCGGCCGCGGCCAACTACATCGCGCACCTGGCGGCCATCGTGGTGTTCAATTTCCGCATCTACTACATGCAGGATTTCTACATTTTCTTCCCGATTGCCATCGCAGCCGCAGTAGGCTTTGTACTCATCGCGCGAAGTTTGAACAGACCTGTAGCGCAGGCGCAGTACGGAGCGCTGGCAGTGGCGGTCATCGCTGCTCAGATCTGGGCAAACGGAATACCTGCCGAACTTCATGGCGATGGGGCAGAGATGAAGCGTGTTTCCGTTGGTGCCCAAGCGATCAGTCGCATAATCCCGCCTGGTGAGTACGTTTTCTCACTGGATGACCCGCATCAGTTTTTGCAGTCAGGCCGCCTCATGCACCCACTTCTGACATATCAACTATTTCATTACGTGGACAGTGAAAATACGGAGAGACTACTGCACAGCACGCACTACTACAACAAAGAGATACTCGGGCGCCTTTTCGATGCCTCGCGATATGCCGTAATCAGTGATGGGCTGCTCGATTGGATGGTCAACAGTGGCCGATATGACGGCGGGGAGAAGCTACGGGATTTCGTGCTCCAGCAGCTCGAACGCGATTTTCGACTGGTCGAGACGGTCGAGGGTGCGTACATGGGGCCTACCCGAATCTACGAACGGCACCGATAGAAAAAATACGGGCGTCGCGCGTTGCCACCAGTAGGGCCGGCATAAACGCAAACCCGGTCGAGGTTTTGTCCCTCAACCGGGTGAAGTGGGAAGCCAGTCTTGGTGTCGTGCTGCTACCGCTCCGCACCTACTGCTCTTTGGGGAGTATAGCGGTGAAGGTACTGCCTTTGCCCAGCTCGCTTTCGATCTCCATTTGGCCGCCGTGGGCCTCGATAACCCGCCTCGTGTAGACCATGCCCAGACCGATCCCGCCAGCTTGCGACTTGGAAACATCGGTGCGAAAGCCCGGTTCGCGCCCGATCCGTTCGATTGCATCTGGCGGAATGCCGATACCCTCATCTTGCACAGACAAAGCAACTGTGCCATCTTCAGGCTTGACACGAACGGTAATCGTGGTGCCCGGGTTGGCGTATTTGTAGGCATTTTTGATGTAGTTGTCTATGATCGAGATGACCTTGCCGCGGTCGCCCTGGATGTTGAATGTGTCGGGCATGTCGGCGACCAGTTCGTATCGCTGGAGGCGATCTTCCAATTCGAGGAAGACTTGCTTAATTGCCTCAATCAGATCGAAATCTTCGATGTCCAACTCCAACTCTTTGCCCACGTGAATTCGGGAGAGATTAAGTGTCTCGTCAATCATACGGTACATGCGACTGGACTGAATAACCGAAGTGTACAGAAATTCGCGGACCAGCTCGGTATCTTCTTCCTGCAGCCCGTCTTCCAGGAGAAGTTCCAGAGTCTGCAGGTTGCCCTGAATTACAGTGAGAGGGGTGCGTAGCTCATGGGCCACCTGACCAACCAACTCTTCAGCATCCTGATTGATTGGGGAGCTACTGAACGCAAGGATAATCTGATCATCATGACTTGCCTGTGCGTTGGCGATATAGTTGACACCACTTGGTGAGATGAACGTGGCTTGCGCCGATCCGACCTTGTGGACGTCAGAGACAAGTGTGGCAATCTGGTCCTGGTAGTCTATCTCCCCAACATGGCGACGCGAGAGTGCCGTCTGATTGAGAATCTGTCGGGCCGCCTGGTTGGCGACTATGATATGCCCATCCTGTGATAGCAGCATCAGGCCGATGGGAACCGTCGAGAATGCCGCCTGTATTTCCTCGAACTCAGCCAACTGCTCTTCCACAAGCAAGGCGGCAGCTTGTGCACTCAGGGTCCCGGCGAGATTGTGATCATCGGCATCAAAATGGTCATTGCCGCGTTTGTTCCACAGCATCATCACCCCGACAGCACGCCGGACAGTCTCTTCACCCTCCTCTATGGGCTCACGGGTCCATATGATTGGTACAATAAGTACCGGTGCCGGCAGCCGATGTCCAGAAAGCTCCAGCTCCTGGTCGCTAGTCCGGTGGACGTGCTTCTGAATGGTCTCCCAAACCAACGCCGCCAGCGTGGACTCATCTTCCATGTCGATGGGTGCAACACTATCCAACTCGACAGGTAACGAGCCATTCTTCATAGCCTGGGGATAAAGACGGTTGTCGGCCGCAGATAAGGAGAAAACACCGATGCCATTGGCGCGTACGATCTGCAGAACTTTGTCGCTGAAGCGCTCTAACGTCTTGGACTTCATGCCTTTGTGTACCTCAATGAAATATCCGATAATAGCGATCAGAGTATGATGACTAATCTGTAAGATTATACATCATACTATTACTATTGGCAAATGCTGCACCACTATCGCACAAACCCGAAGGCATTGCGCATCCAACGCGTCAGCATCCGGAAATCACTTGCTCGCAGCAGTGCTGTAGAGCCCAGCTACAAGCTGCCTGGCTGAGCTGGGAAATGTAACCTGGGCTCGAATCTATGCTAGTAAAACGCTTCAAAACACTTCGAATTCTGAAAGCCACATGTATTCGGCACGGCCTGGATGTCCCGATAAGCTCGGCTGCCATACCCGGATAGCCGTTGTAGTGACCGGTTCAAAGGTGTGTTCTGAGCACTGCCGGTCAGTTTGGCCAGTGATCTTGTCCAACGAAACCCACTTTTCACCGTCCCAGCTCTGTATTTCATAGGCCACCGAAGTGCGATAGGTCTCATAGAAGGCCCACCACAGCCTAATCCCACTGACTTCGCGCGGCTCCGGGAAAGTCATCCGTACCCAGTGCGGCTCGCCATTTTCCTGCGACAACCAGGTCTTGCCAGCAGTTGAGCCCGACGTCTGATCCATCTTCTCACCGTCGGCAATCACCCACCACTCGTCCCAACCCGAAGCAGATGTCACTGAGTCTACAGAGAGCACAGTGCCATCGTCGAGCCGGTGTTCGGGAGCATGGGCAAAAGACAGAGTGCACTGCAGTGGTCCGTCAGTTAGCCCATAGTCATCAATGATTACCGAAATGTTATTTTCAGCACGCATATCGCCCATAAGTTTATCAAGCTCAACCGAGATCAGACCGTGTCTGGGCCCATAACGCTCAAAACTGATGCCTGCGTCGCGAAGGCGATAGGGGCGACTGTTGACTGTGACGCGTAACGTACGTGTGCGAAGCGAGTTCAGTTTATCGGCCACCTCTACACTCATATGGCGTGGAGCGAACTCAACACCACCGAGTGCCACCCTGCGCACCGGGCCGTAATTGCGCCCGTCAACGGTGAATGCGATGACCTCTGGTGGCTCCTTATCGTCCAGGTTGACATGGCTTGGCACCTGTAGCACCAATATGGTGCGCCCACTTTTTAGCTGATCTGCCTGGAGCTTTACCTGCATAACCCCATCGGTAACCTGCACATCCGCAGGCTGCCATTTGTCACGAGCATCGCGGAAGATTACGGCAGAGGGGTTGGCACTTGTGGGAACAGTCAGCCGCACATCGCCGGTGGTCTGAAGGCGATATGCCACCAAAGCGGAGTGTTCCTGTGCCGAGAGCCCAGTGACGGCGACAACGGCAGTGAATGTCAACAGCAGAGGCAGACACCGTGCTATCGTTGTGCGCATGTTTGTGATCCCCTTATAGTCATCGTTTTGCAGTTTCACATAGTTGAGTGGTAGAGCATACGAATCCTCTATTTTGCTCCAGTTCTTTTACATAAAATCTATTGACAGAGCATTTCGCGTCTGTTAGAGTTGGCGACTAAGTGATACCTATGAAGCGTAGAAGCATGCGACTAACACAGATTAGTAGTCTCACAGGCTGGTGCTGGCCCCAGGCGGGCCGGCTCCTCTACACCTGAGTTTCGATAGGGCGTGAGCCGGTTCGCCGCGCAGCTCGCGGCCTATTTGTTTTGTAGTATGAGTATGGCAACACATATAGTGAGATTTGTCACAACCCACAAGGCCGTGGGCGGAAGCTAACCGCTAACGGCCTTTTTTGGTACGTGCTGCTTCCTCCCACGGTTACGGATAGGGCAGGAGGCAGGCATGTACACACCCACATTTGAACAGTTCATCGAGAAGGCTCAGCAGGGCAACCTCATCCCCGTCTACCGCGAGCTAATCGCAGATATAGATACTCCGGTCTCGGCGTATCTGAAACTCAGCGACCTCTCAAACGGCTACAGCTTTCTACTTGAGAGTGTAGAGGGCAGTGAGAAGGTAGCACGCTACTCATACCTGGGTTGCTCCCCATATCAGTCGCTTTCCTCTCACGGCAATCAAGTCATGATCACTCGCGGTAAATCGGTGCAGAGACAGACACTCCTAGACGGCCGAGACCCCCTCGACGTGATCCGCGACTTGATGGCCGAGTATCGCTTCGTGTCCCCCGACACTGCTGATCGGTTCTACGGCGGAGCAGTCGGCTACCTCAGCTACGACATGGTGCGACACTTCGAGCAGTTGCCTGACACCAATCCCGACGATTTGCAGCTCCCCGAATGTGAGTTCATGTTCACGGACACTCTGGTGATCTTCGACCACGTGATGCACCGTATGCGCATTGTCGCTAACGCTCACGTGGACGGCGATCCGCAACAGGCCTACTGGGACGCCATCCGGCGAATTGACCGACTGATCGAAGCTCTGGAGGCTCCGGTGCCTGAGCAGGCGCACGATCGCTGCACTCCGCGCATCCCCGATAATCCGAGCGCTATGAAGTCCACCATGACGCGCAGCCAACACCATGAGGCGGTGCTGAAGGCAAAAGACTACATCGAAGCCGGCGATGCTATCCAGGTGGTGATCTCCCACCGGCTTTCAGCCGACCTGCAAGTACCGCCGTTTGACCTGTACCGTGCACTGCGGGCCATAAACCCTTCACCGTATATGTACTATCTGAGCTTTGGCGAGAGCAAGATCATCGGCGCCTCGCCAGAACTGCTGGTGCGGGAAGAGGGTGGGAAGGTGATCACCCGGCCGATTGCAGGCACGCGTCGGCGCGGCAAAGACGCAGCCGAGGATCGCAGGCTGGCCGACGAGCTGATGGCGGACGAAAAGGAGCGCGCTGAACACCTCATGCTGGTAGACCTGCACCGAGGTGATATCGGACAGGTCTGCAAGCCCGGCACTGTAGAGATAGATCAGCTCATGCGGGTCGAGTACTACAGCCATGTCATGCACATGGTCAGCAACGTGGTGGGCGCTCTTGCTGACGACTATGACCAGTACGACCTGCTGCGGGCTGTGTTTCCGGCGGGCACAGTCAGCGGAGCTCCCAAAATCCGGGCTATGCAGATCATCGAAGAGCTGGAGCCGGTGCGACGGGGACCGTATGCCGGAGTCATCGGTTACTTCAGTTTCTCCGGGAGCATGGACACTTGCATCACCTTACGCACCATCGTGGGAAAGAACGGCACTTATCACTTCCAGGCAGGTGGCGGTATAGTAGCTGACTCGGTCCCGGAAGCTGAGTACCAGGAAACACTGCTGAAAATCGGTGCCCTGCTCGATGCTGTGCGACTGGCGGAGCGGGGCTTAGCATGAGTGAGCAATTGCAACATAGAGCGACACTGAACACGATGAGAGTACCCAGGCACGACATACGGAGAGGCACCGTGGTTATCCTGATAGACAACTACGATTCGTTCGCACACAACCTGTATCAGTATCTGACGGAGTTGGGCGCACAGGTAAGTGTACATCGCAACGATCGCATATCAGTTGCAGAGGCACTTGATGCCGAACCCCAGGCCATAGTGATTTCACCGGGGCCGGGCAGGCCTGATGATGCCGGAATCTCCTGTGACTTGATAGCCGAAGCCGTCGGAAAAGTACCGGTGCTGGGCGTTTCCCTCGGCCACCTGTGCATCGGCCAGGTATTTGGTGCACAGATAGTGCGCGCCTCGCAGCTCATGCACGGCAAGACCTCGAAGATAATCCACGATGGTCGGCACTTATACGAGGACATGCCCGACTCTTTCACCGCTATGCGCTATCACTCGCTGGCCATCGAACCGGAAAGCGTACCGGAAAGCCTGGAGATCACCGCGCGGACTGCGATGGGGGAGGTCATGGGCATCCGACACCGTCAGCACCTGCTCGAGAGCGTGCAGTTCCATCCCGAATCGATCATGACCGAACACGGCAAGCATCTTCTCGCCAACTTCCTGGCCATGGCGCAAATCACCGGCAGTTGTCATGCCGAACCGATCGTCTGAAAGGAGTGCCGATGCAATGCTGAAAGAGACTCTGATTAGGCTAATCGAAGGCCATGAGATGACCGCTGAGGAAGCCGAGGCCGCGATGACGGTGATCATGTCCGGGCATGCTTCTGAGGCCGAAATCGGTGCATTTCTGGTCGCCATGCGCATACGTGGAGAGAAGCCTGCGCAGATCGAAGGCTTTGCCCGCTGCATGCGAGAGGCCTGCCTACCGGTGCGGGCACGCAGCGCAGATCTGATGGACACCTGTGGCACTGGTGGCGACACTCTGCAGACGTTCAACATTTCCACCGCCGCAGCATTGGTGGCTGCCGGTGCGGGGGTAAAAATCGCCAAGCACGGCAACCGATCTGTCTCCAGCCGGTGTGGGAGTGCTGACGTCTTGGCATCTCTCGGTGTCGCGATAGACTTGACGCCTGAGCAGGTGGCCGACACAATAGACGATTGCGGTCTGGGCTTCATGTTCGCCCCCAGTCTCCACCCGGCCATGAAGTACGCTATCGGTCCGCGTCGCGCTCTGGGTATCCGTACAGTGTTCAACATACTGGGCCCGCTCACGAACCCGGCCGGCGCATCCCGACAGCTCCTGGGCGTGTTCGCGCCAGAACTCACTGAGATCCTGGCCGAGACGCTTGGGAGGCTGGGCTCGGTCCACGCGCTGGTGGTGCACGGCCTTGACGGGCTGGATGAGCTGTCTACGCTGGGCGTGACGCGAGTGTCGGAGCTAAAAGATGGCGTCGTGAAAACTCGCCATTTGAGCCCGGAGGAATTCGGCTTCCGGAAAGCTGCAATTGACGGCATAGCTGGAGGAGATCCGGTGTACAATGCTACTATCATCGAAGCCGTATTGGCAGGAGAAGTCGGACCAGAACGCGATATCGTGCTATACAACGCCGGAGCGACGATCTATGTTGGAGGCAGGGCACCGAGCATCGCATCCGGAATCGCGCTGGCAGCCGAAAGTATAAACAGTGGAGCGGCCCGGCAGGTGCTGGACGCCTTGCGTGCTGGTGCAACCTGTGCAGTGGGGGCTCGCTGACATGTCCATACTAACCGAAATCGTGCGTCACAGAGAGCAGCAGTTGCGCCGACTGGTGACGCCGACCTCGATAGCTGCCATGCGCGAGGCGGCCAGGCATGCGCCAGCTCCGAGAGATTTTCTCGGCAGCTTGCGGGGCAACACAGTTCAGGTGATAGCAGAGATCAAGCGTGCCAGTCCATCGCGCGGCACCATCAACGCTTCACTTGATCCGGCAGCGTTGGCTGCGGAGTACCACTGCCATGGTGCTGCTGCGATAAGCGTCCTAACCGAGGAGGACTATTTCGCCGGCCACATAGACGACCTGCGACTTGTGCGCGAAGCTGCATACTTGCCAATTCTGCGCAAGGATTTCGTCATCTCACCCTACCAGATATACGAAGCCCGTGCTGCTGGTGCCGATGCACTCCTACTCATCGCGGGCGTACTACAGGGCGCAGAGTTGGCGACTATGCTCAAGCTGACACACGATTTGGGCATGACAGCACTGGTAGAGGTGCATACTGAGCAGGAGCTACAATCTGCGCTGGCTGCGGGAGCTGCCCTGGTCGGCATCAACAACCGAAACCTGAACACTCTGAAGGTGTCACTTGACACGACCGTGAATCTGGCTCATCGGGTGCCTGCGAAGTGTGTTCTTGTGAGTGAAAGCGGAATCCGCAGCCGTGCCGACGTCGAACGCGTGGCAGGTGCAGGCGCCGATGCCGTACTGGTGGGCACCAGCCTGGTCGCTGCTAAGTCATCGGGGCACGCAGTTCACGGGTTGCTCGGAGTGCCTACAAGTCGAAGAAACAGTGCAGCGGGCAAGCCTGCTGTGCAGAAATGAGGCATATCAATCCACGGTCGAGAGTATCTGTCAGTTACTGGCGAAGATATGCTTGATAACGCTATGAAGTTACATCACATAAATCGAACTGTTCTCATCTAACGGAGGTGCAAGCAGTGTCTCAAACAGCAACTACAACAGGACGTTTCGGCCCCTTCGGTGGCCAGTATGTACCCGAGAGTCTCATGGCTGCTGTCGAACAATTGACCGAAGCATTCGAAGAAGCGATTGTCGACAGCGATTTTCTCCAGGAGTATCAGTCTTATCTGCAGGAGTATGCCGGGCGGCCAAGTCTGCTATACAGGGCTGACCGTCTCTCGGAGCATGTAGGGGCAACCGTATATCTCAAGCGCGAGGATCTCAATCACACGGGTGCGCACAAGATCAACAACACGATAGGTCAGGCACTTTTGGCTCGCAGAATGGGGAAGAGCCGGCTCATCGCCGAAACCGGTGCTGGTCAGCATGGAGTAGCTACCGCCACAGTGGCGGCGCTTCTGGGCATGGAGTGCGTCGTCTACATGGGCACTGAAGATGTGCGCAGGCAGGCCCTGAACGTATTCCGTATGCAGCTTCTGGGTAGCGAGGTGGTGCCTGTGGCGAGCGGTACGGGCACCCTGAAAGATGCCATCAACGAAGCCATTCGTGAATGGATGGAAGACTGCGAAAACACCCACTACGTACTGGGCAGTGTCTGTGGCCCTCACCCGTATCCGACGATGGTGCGCGAATTTCAGGCGGTGATCGGACAGGAAGCTCGCCAGCAGTGCCTCGACAGTGAAGGGCGGCTCCCGTCGCATGTTTTGGCGTGCATTGGCGGTGGGTCAAACGCCATAGGTGCCTTCCATGCGTTCCTGGACGATGAACAGGTGCAGCTTATCGGCGTGGAAGCAGCAGGTCTTGGCCTTGATACCGACAAACATTGTGCCAGTGTACTGCGCGGAAGCTATGGAGTGCTCCACGGTGCAGCCTGTCTGGTGTTACAGGACGAAGACGGGCAGATCGCTGCATCACACTCGATTTCCGCCGGACTGGACTATCCTGCGGTCGGACCTGAGCATTCATACCTGCATGAAATCGGGAGAGTGCAGTACGTCGCTGCCACCGATGAGCAGGCTCTGGATGCGTTCATGCAGCTTTCACGCCTCGAGGGCATAATCCCAGCGCTGGAGTCCGCCCATGCGGTCGCGCACCTGCTGAGCATGAAGGGCGAGTGGGACGAAGACGATTTGGTCATAGTCAACCTGTCGGGGCGTGGTGACAAGGACTGTCAGGAGGTTCAGCAGATACTGGAAGGGCGGCAACATGCATAGGATGCAGGAAGCTTTCAACAGAGCTCATAGCCAGAGCCGCGGTGCACTAGTTGTCTACCTGACAGCGGGCTTTCCGACCATGGATGAATCCGAAGCACTGATGCTTCAGGCTGCCCGGTCAGGTGCTGACATCATCGAGGTGGGGATTCCGTTTAGTGATCCGATTGCTGACGGCCCGGCCATACAGGCCGCCGGACAGACAGCCCTGCAAGAAGGCGCCAATTTGCGGGATATACTGCGCATGATCGCCAGCCTCAGTGCCCAAACAGACACTCCTATTGTGATCATGAGCGGATACAATCCAATCCTTGCATACGATCCGGAACGCTTTGCGGCAGATGCTTCTGAAGCCGGTGTATGCGGCGTGCTTATCGCCGATTTGCCGCCGGCTGAAGGCGAGGCGTGGTGTGACGCAGCCGCCGAGCATGGGCTGTCTACGGTATTTCTGGTGGCACCTACGACGACGCCCGAACGTTTCACCCGGATCGTGCAGTGCACCACCGGTTTTGTATATGTCTTATCGAGGATGGGTGTGACTGGCGAAAGAGAGTCTCTACCACCGGAGCTGCCCGGCCTGGTACGTCGAGTCAGAGAGCGCACCAGCTTGCCGATTGCAGTCGGTTTTGGCATCAGCAACTCCGAACAGGTGTCCGCAGTGTGTGCGCTAGCAGATGGGGTCATAGTCGGCAGTGCTGTAGTGCGTGCTGCAGCACTGCATGACGCCGCCACCTCTCGCCTGGAAGCTGTAAGAAATACCGTCGCTGAGTTGGCAAAAGCCTGCATTCGATAGCCCGTGTGAAGCAGGCTTATGGCGCCGCAATCGCATATATTTTAGCCCTGGGGCTTGCAATACAGGAGACAATCCGCTATAATGCATCGCTAACGATCATGAGAAATCTGCAATTGCACAATTCGATTGCGTTCTACCCTCTGGAGTTGAACCCCGGGAAGGGGGCCAAAGGCCCTATTCCTATCAGCGCCGTGGGCCACGATTATTAGACTTATCGGCCTACGGCGATACCTCAAGTCTGCCGCATTTTCCTGACCGGCGTGTAAGCTGTTCTACATTGGCTGACTAACACCTAACACTCGGGCATTTTGCCTGAAGTTGCGCCTTTTGGCGAGATGGAGTGCTTTCTATTATGGCGAAAATTGAATTTGTTGACGTTACAAACCGAGACGGTGACCAGACTGCACAGATTGTATGCTCAAAACTACAAAAGACCATGATCAACTGGATGCTCGACCAGATGGGTGTCTATCAGAGCGAACTGGGCTTTCCTCTGTCGCCGCACGAAACCAACTATATCAACGCCAACGTTGAACTCACCCAGGAATGCCCAGCCAACAACGGGCCACTGATTGAGCAGATGCAGCTTTCCGGATGGTCACGTGCTCTCGCATCAGATGTAAAAATTGCTCAGGAGCGCACGGCCCTAAAGCATTTCAACCTGTCAATCTCAACATCTGAGCAGATGCTTCAGTGGAAATTTCGTGGGCGGTTCAGTAAGCAAGATATAATCCGGATGATGGTTGATGCCGTGACCGCAGCCAAGGAAGGCGGCGCTGTCACTGCTGGCATCAACGCTGAAGACGCCTCACGGACCGATCTGGATTTTCTTATCGAGTTCGCCCAGGCAGGAAAAGAAGTTGGAGCAGCGCGTTTCCGCTACTGCGACACACTCGGATACGATGATCCTGTCTCGATTGCCGAACGGATTAGCATCATCGCTAAGGAAGTGCAGATGCCGATCGAATTGCACTGCCACAACGACCTTGGCATGGCAGTGGCCAACTCCTGTGCTGCGGCAGTCGCATGCTGCCGCGCCGGCCAGGATGCCTTCATCAACACTACCGTAAACGGGCTAGGGGAGCGCGCCGGTAACGCTGACCTGGTTGCATGCGTGCTGGCTCTCCAGTATTCGTCACAATGGGCAGACGAAAACTGGGTGACCGACCGCATCAATCTGAGCAAAGCATACCGACTTGCCACCTATGTATCGAATGCTTACGGAGTACCGATACCGATAAACCAGCCTGGCGTAGGTGCCAACGCCTTCGCTCACGAAAGCGGCATCCATGCTGATGGAGCACTCAAGGATCGGCACAACTATGAGCTCTATGACTATGAGTGCCTGGGGCGGGGCGAACTGTGCCACTCAAGCACCGGCAGAGTCATCACGGCGGGTGCGCACAGTGGCGCCTCGGGGCTCGAATACGTGTACAATCAGCTCGACCTGGGCTTCAGCGACGAAGAGCACAAGCGTGAGATACTCAAGCTCGTGCAGCTGGCCAATCTGCACAATCAGGCCCCTCTGACCCGCGAAGAGCTGTGGTTCATCTATCACTGCCCGGAGATTGCCGCGAAGGTGATGACTGTCATCCCATAGCGACATCCATGATGGCCGCATAAAGTACCGGGACAACACGGCAACCGTCAAGCCAGGCTAAACAGGCGGGCCGCGTTGTCCCGGTACATCATCTCAATTGTCGCTGACGCAGGCCTGCCCCTCGAACATCCCTCGACCGAAACACCAGCGCGCGCAAATCCGCATCACTGCCGAACATGGTCTTTTCGGCCTAGGAGCTCCACAAGATTCGGTTCATCTTTCTGTTTTGCCTGTATCGT
>LSQX01106387.1_pt1 | contig 13286 bp, 13 predicted proteins | sample 654561 | NCBI WGS metagenome assembly LSQX01 (sample SAMN04489861, study PRJNA283612) | anaerobic digester metagenome | isolation source: 4 biogas reactors fed with cattle manure at either 37C or 55C with and... | place: Denmark: Kongens Lyngby | collected 2014 | reverse complement strand
TTGTGCTCAGCGGTTTATTAGGTTTGCCTGGCCTGCTTACCGTGAATGACGAACTTTACAACGACAACCAACCCGCCGGGAAATCGCGCGCCGAAACCATCGCCGCATGGGATTTTGAGGATACCGGGCAAACAGACATTGAAGGATACACTGCTGATGATGGAATTGCTGCAAATATTGATTTAGCTCAACTTTCCTTATCAGGAAATGTTCGTGAAGATGACTTTTACACCAAGGGGGGAGGTTCCAGGGCTCCATTTGCAGATAGATTCTTTAGATCAAGCACGTATGGTGGTTGGGTAGTTCAAATCTCAACAGAAGGGTATCAAAACATGGTGCTATCATCGCAGCAATATATTTCCGATCTCGATGGCCCTGCAACCTGGAAAATACAATGGAGTACGGACAATCTTACTTGGAATGATGTTACAGGTGGGGATTATACAATAGCAGCAGGAACCTGGAACGATCTTTCTGGTCTGGTACTGCCTGCTGATATCAATAACCAACCTGTTGTTTTTATCCAATGGCTTTATCATACTGGAACAAGCAGTGATGAAAGTGGTATAGATAATATAATTATCACCGGCGAAGAAATCCCGCCACCACCCACCGGCATCCTTATCCAATCCACTGCCAACGGCACCGGCTCACTTATCCACAACAACGATGTGGAAGCCACCATAGAGCGTTACATTCCTGCTGTTGCCAGCAATTCGGTGTATCATCTTGTGTCGGTGCCGCTAACCCAGGCTGCTGATCCACGCTCCGGGCTTTTCGAGTGGTCGTACCTTTTTAACTTTGATGTGCCTACGCAGGAATGGGTAGCCATGGGAACTTCGCTTTATAATCCGCTCTATGTGGATCAGGGCTATATGATTTACAAATATCCCGGCCCTGCAAAATGGGAAACCGATACTACCTATTCGTTTGCCGGCCCGATGAACAATGGTGCTTTTGCATGTAATGTCGCTTTTCCGGGTAAGGACGACAACCACAACCTGGTGCCCAATCCTTATCCCTCGGCCATCGACTGGGATGCCACAAGCGGCTGGACAAAATCGAATGTTAACAATGCCATCTGGATTTGGAATCCTGTTTCAGGTAACTATGCATCTTGGATCGCTAATGTAAGTAACAATGGAGGTTCGCGATACATCCCCGTCGGCCAGTCCTTCTTTGTGTCCGCCAGTGCTGCTGCACCAGCTTTATCAATGACCAACGATGTGCGCGTTCATAACGATCAGGCATTCCTGAAAAACAAACAGGAACTTCCGGATTTGTTGCGCGTAAAAGCCCTGGCAAACAACTTTAGCGACGAAGCCGTCGTGCGCTTTGCTGATGGTGCCACCGCCGGATTCGACGGACAATACGATGCCTCCAAGTTTTATGGCAGCCCCGAAGCACCGCAACTGTTCACTATGTCGTCCGACGACAAACAACTTTCCATCAACACCATGGAAGTGGGCACAGGAAAACGCATTGTCGATCTGGGCTTCACACTGGAAGCTGCGGGTTTATGTATTTTGAATTTCTCCGGCATCGAAAGCTTTAACAGCGATATGCAAATCCACCTGAATGACCGCGTTACCGGCCAGACGATCAACCTGCGCACTACGCCTGAATATTCTTTTGCCCATTCACCCGAAAATGCCGCTTTGCGTTTTGAACTCATTTTTGATGGCGTCACAGCCATTGCCGACGCAAAACCTGTAAACCAGGACTTCTTCTATGTTGACGGCAAACTCTACCTCAACTTTGCGCAGGATAGTCAGGGGCCTTTTAATGTAACGGTTTACAATATCAATGGCCAGACCGAATTTTTGGGCGTGGCGCATGAGGCCAGAGCTGTTGTTGATCTTGCTGGTTTAACCAGCGGCTTTCATATCGTGCGCGTGGTTACCAACGACTATTCGGGCGAGAAAAAGGTAGTGGTGAAATAAATAAACTTCATAGAAATAACATAAAACTAAGATACGATGAAAAAGAATTTTTTAAAAACCTGTATTCTCGGATTGGTCTTTACAGCTTTATCACTCGGTGCTTTGGCGCAGGGGCCGGGGTCTCCGCCACCACCGCCACCCGATCCGTCCGGAGGTGGTAGTAACGGCCCTGTTGGTGGAGGTGCGCCCATAGCCGAAGGAATGACCTTTTTGATGTTGCTGGCCGCCGGATACGGCATAAAGAAATACAACCAGAACAGCAACCAAACGAATAAGCAGGACGATGCATTTTAACCAATGTCAGTAAGAAAAATCGTAGTTTCGATTTTCAACAGTTTGTTAATCCCGGCCTTAAGGGTAACAAACTGTTGGAAATCAGAACTCCCGTTAGGGCAGGGTTCGTTCTGATTTTAGATTTATTTCCGTCACGAATAGATATTTTGAATGTAGGAGGATTTTAGTAACTTTGAAGCAAAAAATGCCCGTAATTCCAGCGCTATGGATTTGCCAAGCCAAAAAATAAGAGCTATTATTTTGGATGATGAAAGATTTTCGAGCAATCATCTGGAGCGACTGCTGTCAGGTTTTGAAGAGATAGAGGTGGTTCAGGTGTTTGATTTGCCACAGCAGGCGCTTTTGTTCCTGGCCGACCATCCTGTTGATCTGATCTTTTTGGATATCCAGATGCCACTCATGGACGGTTTTCAGTTTCTGGACCGGCTGCGCGAAAGTCAGGAAATCCCTGCTATCATCTTTGTTACCGGCTTTGAGGAATTTGCTATCAAGGCTATCAAGAGGTCAGCATTCGATTTCCTTATCAAGCCGGTGAATCCCGAAGAGCTGGCAGAAACCATCCGGCGGTTTAAGCTCTACCGGAATAAGCATCACGACAGCCAAAAGGTAATTCATCTACTGGATGCTGTAAACAACCCACGACGGCTCAAGCTTCCCAGCAAAAACGGTGTTCATTTGATCGATCCGGAGGAGGTATTTTTTGTCGAATCAGAAGGGAATTATTCCTGGATACGACTTGCCAACGGCAACAGCGAAATGGTGACTATACAAATCGGCAAACTGCTGGAGATGCTTGATGATGATCAATTTTTCAGAATTAGCCGTCAAAATGTTATCAACCTGCGTTATCTTTACCGGTTGGATAAAAAGAAAGGGCTTTGCTTTTTAAAATACGACACACGCATTGTCGAGCTGTGTGTGGTCAGAAACAGGATTCATAAGCTCCTGGAATCTGTTTAGTACGCGTGCTATTAGGCTAAGTTAGCGAATGCCACCGCAGCAAAGGCTTTAGTCAATTTCCAAAAACAGACTCTTTGCTTCAATGCGAAGCGTGCAGACTAGGAAATTTCGGTATCCACTACCAAAAACAGATTCTTCGCTGCGCTCAGAAAGACAATGCGTTTTCGTCATTGTGTGATGGATGGGTGGGCGGCTGCGCCGCCCACCCATCCATCACCCTCAAACCTTAGCGAAATGGCATTCTTATTCGCCAGCTGGCGCAGAATATTCTACAATTATTCCCTTAATCATTATAGACTTTCTCAATCGATGGAATGCTATCGTTCAGAAATTTCCATCCCGGATTAAACGCGGAGATCAGTTCCTCCTTTTTCTTTCTAATCCATGTTTTAATTTGTTTTTCTCTCGAAATGGCCAGGTTGATGTCAGGAAAGTGTTGATAGTAAATCAGGTATTTGCAGTTGTACCTTTTTGAAAACCCTTCAACCAGTCCCATGCTATGCTCATTTATCCGGCGTGAAAGGCTGTTTGTTACTCCGGTATAGAGAACACTCTTATTGTAGTTTGTAATGATGTAGACGAAATAGTTGTGCGGTTTCATAAAATTCTTTTTCTCAAAAATATGTTTTAATTCAAAAATAGATTCCTCTCCGACCAGTTGGCGGATCGGAATGACACGCTCGATGCGGTCAGGGGGGAGAAAGGTTTGGGCGCGAAGCGCCCAAACCTTTCTCCCCATCCTTAAATTAAAGCCCGTTGTCATTTTGAGCGCAGCGAAAAATCTATCTTTTCGTAACTTCTCCTGTTTGTAGCACCGTGTGAAGAATCTATCGTTTCCCATCAGTCCTTCAAAAAAAAGACGGACACAACTGCCCGCCTTTTTGCCAAGGTCGATTCTTTTAGTAGCTGACTTTTAAAATTAGGATTTGTCTATTCCCGATTTTAAACTTTAACAGCCATCTTTTTTATTTCAATTGTCATTTGAACTTTGGGTTTTGAGATTTATTTGCTCTTTGGCATTTGTAGTTTGGACTTTTCAACTTTACTTCCGCATCGTCTCTTCCACCTCCTGGATGGTGATGGGGATGCGTTTGCCGATGAGGCGGTTGCCGGTATCGGTGACGAGGATGTCGTCTTCGAGTCGGATGCCGCCAAATCCGAGATATTTCTCTGCCTCGCTGTAGTTGATGAAGTCGGTGAATTTGTTTTCTTTTTTCCAGAGGTTCATCAGGGCGGGGATGAAGTAGATGCCCGGCTCGTTGGTGAGCACAAATCCCGGCTCCAGCCGGCGTCCCAGGCGCAGGTAGGCGGTGCCAAACTGCTGGATGCGTTTTACTTCTTCGTCGTAGCCCACATTGTCTTCGCCCAGTCCTTCCATGTCGTGCACGTCCATGCCCATCATGTGGCCGAGGCCGTGCGGGAAAAACATGGCGTGTGCGCCCTCTTTCACGGCGTCGTCCACGTTGCCTTTCATAATGTTTAAATCTTTGAGGCCGGCGGCAATCACGCGCGCCGCCATGAGGTGTATTTGCTGGTAGGTGACGCCGGGTTTAATAGCTTCGGTGGCTTTGTTGTTGGCAGCAAGTACGATCTGGTAGATGTCGCGTTGGCGCTGATCGAATTTGCCGCCCACAGGCACGGTGCGTGTAAAGTCGCTGGCGTATCCGCTGATGGTCTCGGCGCCGGCGTCGGTGATGAGCATGCGCCCTTTTTCGAGCGTCTGGCTGTGGTCGTGGTTGTGCAGCGTTTCGCCGTTTTGTGAGAGGATGATCGGAAAAGAAACCATCGCTCCGTGTGCCAGTGCGATGCCTTCGATGGTGCCGGCGATGCGGCGCTCGGTCTCGCCCGGATGTGCCATCTTCATGGCCGTAACGTGCATCTGGTAGCCTATGTCGGCAGCTTTTTCGAGCTCACGGATTTCGTCGGCCTCTTTGATGTTGCGCAGGCTGATCACCGCTTTGATAAGCTCCATCGAGCTTTTTTCTTGTTGTTGGCTGATGCGGATATTAGTAAGTTGCTCCAGCTCAATTTTTGTTTCGCCACGATAGGGTGGGAGATAATGAACTTTGCGTCCGCTGCTGATGGCTTTTTCCAGAAAGCTTTTCAGTTCATTATGCGGGCGTACGTCGGTGACGGCTACTTTGTCGGCGCGCTCGCGCATGGAAGGCTGCGGTCCCATCCAGATGATGTCGTCGAGTTCCAGGTCGTCGCCAAAGAGGATGTCGCGGTTTTCGTCGAAATCAATAACCCCGGCAAGTCCGGGCATATCCAACCCGAAAAAATACAGGAAGTTGCTGTCCTGCCGGTAGTGGAAGGTGTTTGCCGGATAATTCATAGGCGATTCCTCGTTGGCCAGAAACAGGGCAAGGCCTCCTTTAACTTTCGCTTTCAGCGCATCTCTTCTTTTTTTGTAAACTTCAGCTTTAAACATATTGTGCTTTTTTATTTGATAAACAATGAATTCATTTTTGTAGTGAAGGGGCAAATTTAACTTTTTCTGCCGACCCGGAGACGTCGTGCGACTTTTGAAAACTTACTACCTTTGCAACCATCAGCGCGAGCATCGTGGCATCTCTTTTCTGTGTTTGAACGCTATGGGCTTTTGCTTGTTATTACGGATTGAGATCATTATCATAATATTTAATAAAAAATGAAAGTTACTGCCTGTCGAAAAACACATTTCAACGCTACGCACCGCCTGCACAATCCCAATTGGGATGATGCGCGTAATGAGAAAATATTTGGTTCGTGCAACAATCCCAACTACCATGGCCACAACTACAACCTGACTGTAAAAGTGAAGGGAGAGGTGGACGCCGAAACCGGCTATGTGATGGACATGAAGGTGCTCAAAGATATTGTGAAAGCGCACATCGAAGATCGCTACGACCACAAAAACCTTTATCTGGATGTAGAGGATTTTGCTGACATGAACCCCAGTGCCGAAAACATTGCCATCAAAATCTGGAACCTGTTGCGTGCACAGATTGATGAGAAATACGAGCTGTCGATTGTTTTGTACGAAACCGAGCGCAATTTTGTGGAATACGATGGGAAGTAAGGCTGCATCGGACCGGAATGTCGCCATCACCGCCGATGTGCGTAAGGATTCATGGCTCGCCAGTGTGGGGCGCAGCCTGCTGATAGTTCCTGTACGTTTTTATCAATATACCATTTCGCCATTTACCCCCGCCAGTTGCCGCCACCTCCCAACGTGCAGCGAATACACGGTGCAGGCCATCCGAAAACACGGCATCATAGCCGGTGGCGCCCTTTCGGCCAACCGCATCGCGCGTTGTCATCCCTGGGGAACTTCCGGCATCGACCCGGTTCCCGATTTTATCATTAAAAAAATAAAGCTACATAAAATTACCGGCCACATACCGCGTGCGCCGCGTTACGACCTGCTGCGGCAAAAAATCATTAGCATGCTTGCGATTTTTCTGGTGGTGCTAATGGCAGGATGTAATAATAGTGCGGAGCAGAAGACGCAGCAAAAGCATCGCCGGGTGCTGATGAGTATTTTACCTCAGAAATATTTTGTAGATCAGATTGCTGGCGAGCTGTTGCAGACGCAGGTGCTCATACCGCCCGGCACCAGTCCGCATGTGTACGATCCCACGCCGCAACAGATGGCTGCCATCGCCCAAACCGACATTTACTTTTACAATGGAAGTCTTAGTTTCGAACAAAGCCTGCTGGGCGAGATCAGCGCCAACTTCCCCGCGCTCGAAACCATTGCGCTAAGCAAAGGAATAACATTGCTCGACGGCAGCGAGCATCATCACCACGGCGATGGCCACGGCCACGATCATCAGGGCACCGATCCGCATATATGGCTTTCGCCAAAAAATGTGAAACAGATGGCACACACGATTTACCAAACGCTCTCTACGTTTTATCCGGAAGATAGCCTGCGCTTTCGCGAAAATCTAAACCGGTTTTTATCTGAAATTAAAAAAACTGACCACAGCATTGCGCAAGTGCTTCAGGAGATGAAAAATCGAAGTTTCATGATATTTCATCCTTCGCTTACTTATTTTGCCCGCGATTACAACTTGCAGCAGATACCCATCGAGATGCACGGCAAAGAGCCTTCGCCGGCGCAGATGCTGCAATCGATTCAGCAGGCCAGAGCGGCGGGGTTGCACACCATATTTATACAGGTAGAATTCGATCGGGCTAACGCCGAACTGATTGCCCGTGAAATTGATGGAAGCATTGTGCAGATAGACCCGTTGGCCTACAACTGGCCGGAAAATATGTTGACCATTGCACGCGCACTTAGCCAGAGCGCATTACCAAAGCAAAACTAAACGATGGAAAAACTTGTGGAACTGCAGCAGGTCACAGCCGGCTATGCCGATGAGGTGGTGCTTCGCAACATCAACCTGACGGTGCATGCGCAGGATTTTATTGGTGTGATAGGTCCTAATGGTGGCGGCAAGACTACCCTGGTGAATGTGATTTTGGGCATCATAAAACCCATGTCAGGGAATATTATTTTTCATCCCGACAGCAGCGACCGCCGGCGGCGCTTTATTGGTTATCTGCCGCAGGTGAGCCACACCGACAAGAAATTTCCCATCAGTGTGCGCGATGTGGCGCTTTCGGGGCTGGCCACCAGCCAGCGATTTATGAATCACTATTCTGCCGGCGATAATGAACGGGTGCAGCAGGTGCTTGCGCAAATGGGCATCGAACAACTGGCTGGCAAAAATGTCGGCGAGCTTTCGGGCGGACAGTTGCAACGCGTCTTTTTGTGCCGCGCCATCATCGCACAGCCGCGCTTGCTCATCCTCGACGAGCCGAACACTTTTGTGGATAACAAATTCGAAAACGACCTCTATCTTATCCTGCGTGAGCTGAACAAAGAGATGGCGATTCTGATGGTGTCGCACGACGTGGGAACCATTACCTATTACGTTAAGTCGATTGCCTGCGTTAACAAAACGTTGCATTACCACGATTCCAACATCATCAGCCAGGAGCAGCTGGCCAGCTATAACTGCCCGATACAAATCATCACGCATGGCGACGTGCCGCACACGGTTTTGCGCACACATCAGCAGTAGCCGGCGTGGTGGCAGTTTTATTTATTAATAAAAAAGACATTGGAAACATTTTTAGAATTATTCGATCTTTTGTTTTTCCGCAACGCTGTGTTGGCGGCGCTGCTGGCCAGTGTTTCGTGCGGCATCATAGGCACCTACATTGTGTCGCGGCGCATGGTTTTTATCAGTGGCGGCATCACGCATGCTTCTTTTGGCGGGATTGGCATCGGATACTTTTTCGGTTTTTCACCTATTGTCGGAGCGCTGTTTTTCGGGGTTTTGTCGGCGCTGGGCATCGAATACATGTCGAAAAAAACGGAGGTACGCGAAGATTCCGTCATTGCCATCCTTTGGTCGCTGGGCATGGCCACAGGAATTATTTTCGTTTTTCTTACGCCCGGCTATTCGGCCAACCTGATGAGTTATCTCTTTGGTAATATTCTCACCGTTTCGCAGCTCAACCTCAGGCTTTTGCTCGTCTTGTCGCTGCTGGTGATCGTAGTTTTTTTGTTGTTTTTTAAAACCATACTTTTTGTGGCTTTCGACGAGAATTTTGCCCGTGCCATCCGCTTGCCCGTGGATGCTGTCAATTACCTGCTCATCACTTTGGTGGCGCTTACCATCGTGCTCAACATTCGTGTGGCCGGCATCATTCTGGTGCTTTCGTTGCTCACCATCCCACAAACCATCGCCAATCTTTTTACGCACAATTTTAAAACCATGATTTTTCTTTCCATCCTTACCGGGATGATTGGCAGCTTTGCCGGGCTGCTGTTGTCGTGGTTTCTCGACATACCCTCGGGGGCTGCCATCATATTTTTTCTGGTGCTGATATACCTTTTGGCTCGGGTGGTATTACAGATCAGGATTTCGTTGAAGATAAAACGTCAAATCAACCCTCATTATGAAAAATAAAAAACGATCGACTAAGGCATTTGCCAAGAAACAAGTCAGGCTTGCCATCGTGGCCATCGTGCTGTTGCTGATATTTGTTTTCGTATACGTCATCAGCAACCAGCCCATGTGGGGCGAGCGCACCCCGGCAGAAAAACCTGCAGCCAGGCCTGAGGCCACTGTTTTTGATATCGAAGGACAGCTAACTTTTACTGACGCTGAAGGTGCTGCTATTACCACCATCTACATCGAAATCGCCGACGACGAATATTCGCGCGAACGCGGCATGATGTACCGGCACTATATCCCCGACACGGTGGGGATGCTGTTCATTTTTCCCGACGAAGCCAGGCGCTGGTTTTGGATGCACGACACGCCCTCGTCGCTCGATATTATGTATGCCGATGGTGAGAGGCAGATCACGCGCATTATCGAAAATGCTGTTCCTTACTCCGACGAATCGATGCCCTCGGGCGACCCGGCCAAATATGTGATAGAGGTGCAGGCCGGATTTGCTGCGCGGCATCAGATACAGCAAGGCCACCGCTTCAGTTGGTTTTCTTTTTGATGCCCAAAAGCAATCTCCGATTTACATTATCTTTGTGCATTGGTCGATTGTTCTACAAAAAAACTAATGATGACATGATCAACGAAAAACTATTTCACGAAAAGTACACGCACTTCGACAAAGAGACTGTGGCAGAGATCATTGATATTTTTATAAAAGAATATCAGGAGCGCATTGATAAATTAAACCAAAACCTGGAAAGCCGCAACCTGGAGGAATTGCTAAAAAATGCGCACGCTTTCAAAGGCTCCATTTCCAATTTCGACATGGGAAGCAAGGCCTACAAGGGTATTGCAAAGATGGAGGAGGAGGTGAGGCCATTGTTGCAGGAAATGCAACAAGGAAGGACGCTTTCGCAAAATGAAGAAGAGGCGTTTTTTGAGAGTCTTGAGAATACCTTCGAGGATTTTAAAAGAGATTCGCGACGGCTCACAGGCCAGATCAAAGAGCTAAGAAAACACTACGTTTCCTGACCCAGTGCCTCCAGCGCCTGCTGCTGCGTAGCGTAGATCCTGAATATTCCCGTAAATCCTGAGATGTCGAAAATCTCTTTGATATTTTCGCGCAAAGCGCACAAAGCCAACTGCCCGCCGGCGGCTGTGAGCTTTTTGAGTGCCACCAGAAAAATGCGTAAACCCGCGCTGCTCACATAATCCATCCCACTGCAATCGATCATCAGCGTAGTGTGATTTTGTTGGAGATGATGCATAACTCTGCCCTCGAGCTGCTGATAATTGGTGGTGTCAAGACGCCCATCGATGCTGATGATGACGATCTGCTGTTGTCGTTTTTCGGTTAAAGTCATTGCCTTTGTTTTGGGTGGCTAAAGTAATAATTCATCGGGCAACCGGTACAAACATTTTGGGAATATTACACAGAAAGCCTATTGACAGCAAGATAAGTAATAAAAATGCTGTGAATCCCCTTGGTTTTTTCAACTTGTCCTGAAACTTTGATGATGAAATTTTTGTTTAGCAGACTAAAACCCATAAAAACTTGTAAATGACATCCGAAACAAAAAACAACCATCATCGCCGCTTTTACCAGAAAAAGCGCTTTCTCATTCCTTTCTTTATCGTACTTGCACTTGTTGCGTTCAGGATTTATCTGCCAACGCTGGTCAAAAATTACGTCAACAAAACCCTGGCCGACATACCGGGATACTACGGGCACGTGGCCGACATCGACATTGCACTTTATCGGGGCGCCTACGTCATCGACAGTTTGTACCTAAATAAAGTGAGCGCCGAAACGCAGATTCCTTTTCTAAACTTTCCTAAAACCGACATCTCCGTTGAGTGGCGGGCGCTGTTTCGTGGAAAAATTGTAAGTGAGATATACATGACCAACCCGCAGATAACCTACATCCCCGAAGACCAGAAGCCCGGTGCTGATACAGCCGAAGTAGCCAAAGCCACCGGTAGCGACTGGACGGAAGCTTTGCGCGATTTGGTGCCCATCGACATCAACCACCTGGAGATAAATGGCGGAAAACTCTCCTTTATGAAGGTGCAGGCCGATCCCAACATCGACGTTTTTATCAATAATCTTAGCCTTACCGCCGACAACCTGCGCAACGTAAAAGCCAAAGAGCGCACGTTGCCTTCGCCCATCACCATGCGCGGCACCGCCATCGGCGATGGAAAGGTAAGCCTGGATGGCCGCGTAAATCTTATCAAAGAAATCCCCGACGTGGATCTTTCTTTTGCGCTCGAAGAGGTCGACACGCCCGCACTCAACGACTTATCGAAGCATTATGCCGATGTAGATTTTGCAAGTGGCCAACTGAATATCTATAGCGAAGTAGCTATTGCCGACGGCCACATGACTGGCTATCTCAAAACCATGCTCACCGACACCAAACTGCTGGGGAATGATGAGAATTTCCTGGAAACGCTATGGGAAGGATTTGTCGGCTTTTTCAACTTTGTGCTCAAAAACCAACGCACCGACACCCTGGCTACCAAAGTGCCGCTGGAAGGCGACCTGAACAACGTGGAAGCCGGCGTGTGGCCAGCTATCAAAAACATATTCGTCAATGCCTGGATCGAAGCCTTCACCCGCTCCATCGACAACGAAGTAAAATACGACGACGCCTTCAAAGAATAAAGAAATCCCACGCTCTGCGCCCTGCGCCCTGCTTCACTTCGACAACGGTGGTTGAGCTTGTCGAAACCAGCTCAGTACAGGCATTATTCATTGCGCACGTGCGGGATTCTGCGGTTCGATATTCAAAAATTAAAAATATTGAATAGCGAATACCGGATTTTGACTGTAAAAGTGGATTGATGTTCGATGAATCTGAATTCTCTGAAAATGACAGAAAAAAAACAGCACTGTGTCCCGGAAAAACCAACGGTGTCGCTCTAAGCGACGCCGTTGGTAAACCTTGCGCCCTTCGCTTCGCGCCCTTCGCCCCGCGCCCCGCTTTTTTAATACTTTTGCACCCAAAAGATTATCAGAAAGTATTTACCGATGGAACCATTTAAAGTATTAACAGAACAATTTGCCGACATCCGTATCCTTAGGTACCGCGTGCCCGGATTCGATAATCTGCCGCTGCAAAGCCGCGAGCTGCTTTATTACCTGCACGAAGCCGCGCTGTGGGGACGCGACATCATTTACGATCAAAATTACAAACACAACCTGCTGATCAGGCACATGCTCGAAAACATGTACCTTACCTATCGCGGCGATCGCGGCGGCGAAAACTGGCAGCACTTTGAGGTGTACCTCAAGCGGGTATGGTTCAGCAATGGCATTCACCACCATTATTCGATGGATAAATTCTTTCCGGAGCTGCCCGAAGAGAATTTTCGTGAGATGATGCGCCATTCTGATGCGTCGGGATTTGCTGCTGAAGATGGGAAGTTGGAGGGTTTTATTAATAAAATAATCCGCTTGCTTTACCATCCTGATATAGATGCCAAACGGCTGGTGCAGGATGATGGCGTGGACATGGTAGCGCTTTCGGCTAATAATTTTTATGAAAATGTGACCCAACAGGAAGCCGAGGATTTTTATAACGCTATGAATCAGGCCAACGATCCGGAAGCGCCGCAATATGGGTTGAATTCAAAGCTCATAAAAAAAGATGGCAGGCTGCAGGAGCTGGTGTGGAAAAAGGATGGGATGTATGGCAGTGCCATCAGCAAGATTATTTTTTATTTGCGCAAAGCATTGGCTGTAGCCGATAACGAAAAGCAAAAAGTTGCTCTGGAGAAGCTCATCGAATTTTACACTACCGGCGATCTGAAGACCTTTGACGCTTACAGCATTGCCTGGCTTCAGGATGCTGACCCGCTGGTTGATGTGGTGAATGGTTTTATTGAGGTGTATGGCGATGCCGTGGGGCGAAAAGCTTCGTGGGAGTCGGTGGTGTCGGTGCGCGATGCTGAGGCTACGCGGCGCGCCGCTGCCATCAGCGTCAACGCGCAATGGTTTGAAGATCATTCGCCGGTGCAGCCCGAATACAAAAAAGAAAAAGTGCAGGGCGTTTCGGCACGCGGTATCAACGCGGTGGTGCTTGCCGGCGACTGCTCGCCCTCCACACCCTGTCTCTTATACACATCT
>LSQX01089955.1_pt1 | contig 13286 bp, 10 predicted proteins | sample 654561 | NCBI WGS metagenome assembly LSQX01 (sample SAMN04489861, study PRJNA283612) | anaerobic digester metagenome | isolation source: 4 biogas reactors fed with cattle manure at either 37C or 55C with and... | place: Denmark: Kongens Lyngby | collected 2014 | reverse complement strand
GACTTCGTCAATCTGCCGGATGAGCCATTCGATGAGCCGCTTGGAATATCCACCGGAGCCGCCGTTATATTCGGAGCCACCGGCGGAGTTATGGAAGCGGCTCTGCGCACTGTTTATGAAGTGGTCACCGGCCAGACGCTTGAAAACGTCAACTTTGAGGCGGTTCGAGGTCTGGAGGGCGTCAAGGAGGCCACCGTAAAGGTCGGCGATATCGAAGCTAAAGTCGCCGTAGCAAGCGGACTTTCCAACGCCAGAAAACTTATGGATCTGGTTATGGAGGGCAAAGCGGATTATCACTTCATTGAGATAATGTGCTGTCCTGGGGGATGCCTGGGCGGAGGCGGCCAGCCGATTCCCACCACCGACGAGATTCGCAAAGCGAGAATGCAGGCTATTTATGCAGAGGATGAGGGATTGCCCATCCGCAAATCGCATGATAATCCGGCGATAAAAGCCCTTTATGAGGAGTTCCTCGGTGAGCCGAACTCTCATAAAGCCCACAAGCTGCTGCATACGCACTACACGCCGAAGGCGCTCTGGCCGACGGATGTGCCGCTCGATGAGGTGAAAAGCAAATAACATTAAACAGGCGGTTCGAAAATTAAAGCTCTCGGACCGCCTATCTTTGAAATCATAGAACACTGTTTACAAAAAACCGCCGTCGCTGGGAGCTGAGGGCCGAAAGCGGATGGCCGAATATAGCAAATCATTACAAAGGGGTGCAAATCGTGGAATCGTGCAATTCCAATTGTTGCGTACAGTGCGATGCCGAAGTTGTCGCAATTGTCGACAAGTGCGGCCGCACGGAGTGCAACTTGATTCCGATCCTTCATCAGCTTCAGAGGTCGATGGGATATGTATCGAACGAGGCAATGGAGAAAGTTGCGGCTGAACTTGGCATTTCGGTGGCTCAGGTACACGGCACGGCGACATTTTATTCACTTATCTACACCAAGCCACACGGCAAAAACGTGATCAGGCTGTGCGACTCCCCGCCATGCCATCTGCAGGGCAGCGGAGCTATTCGTGACGCTATAACAAAAGCGATCGGAATCGAGCCTGGCGAGACTACTTCTGACGGCAACTTTACGTTTGAGACAGTGAGCTGTATGGGACTTTGCGGAGTCGCTCCTGCCATTATGATCAATGATGATGTATATGGCAACCTCACTGTGGATGCCATACCGTCGATTCTGGAGAAGTATTTTGCGTGTTGCTGCAAGGAGGGCTGCTGATATGGCATTCTACAGAGCGCATATTCTGGTTGATTCCGGCACAGCCGCCGTCCTCAAAGGCGCAAATGCTGTTCGCAATACGTTGATCGAGGAGATCAAGAGCAGGGGACTCGACAAGGAAATCAAGGTCGTCGAAACCGGAGCTTTGGGTCTGGCGGGAGCTGTTCCCGCGATAGTGGTATATCCCGAAGGCGTTACCTATGCCAACGTCACCGTAGAAGACGTGCCCGAAATCGTTGAAGAACACCTGCTCAAGGGACGTCGGGTTCAGCGTCTGGTCTACAAAGACGACACTCCCGCAGTGGTAAAGGCAGCCGGATCTGCTCGAAGCGCGGAGATGAGGGTAGTCCTCAAAAATATCGGCGTCATAGACCCTACATCCATCGATGAATATATAGCAATGAGCGGATATGAGGCGCTCGCCAAGGCCCTTACCGCCATGACGCCTGAGGACGTCATTGCAGAGATGAAGGCATCGGGGCTGAACGGTCGCGGCGGAGCAGGGTTCCCGACCGGGCTGAAATGGGAGTTTACCGCAAAAGCCGACGGCGACATAAAGTATATCGTCTGCAATGCCGACGAAGGCGAACCTGGCAACTTCAAGGATCGATTGATTATGGAGGGCGACCCCCACCAGATCATCGAAGGCATGGTAATCGCGGCTTACGCGACGGGCGCTCAGAAGGGTTTCATATACATTCGAGGTGAATATCAGCAGTCGGTTGCCAATACGGAACGTGCGATTGATGTGGCAAGGGAAATGGGTCTGCTGGGCTGCGACATTATGGGCAGCGGCCTGAACTTCGATATCGAAGTATTCAAAGGAGCAGGGGCTTATATTTGCGGAGAAGAGACTGCGCTTCTGGCATCAATAGAGGGTTTCAGAGGCGAATCGCGAGTAAAGCCGCCATATCCGCCTACGCACGGCCTGTTTGGAAAGCCCACTGTAATCAATAATGTTGAAACACTTGCCAATGTGCCGCATATCATCGTAAACGGCGCGCAGTGGTATAGCGAAATTGGCACGGCGCGCAGCAAGGGCACGAAGATTTTCTCCCCGTGCGGCGATGTTCAATATCCGGGCGTCTATGAAGTGCCGTTCGGAAGCACCCTGCGCGAGGTTATCTTTGGCATGGCAGGCGGAATCAAGTCAGGCAAGAAGTTCAAGGCGGTCCTGATGGGCGGCCCTAGCGGGGTGCTTGTCGGCGAAGATGCTTTGGACAGGCGTTTGTGCAGCGAGGATCTCAATCCCGGAGCCGGTGCGCTGATTGTGCTGGATGAGACCAAATGCGTTGTCGATTTGATCAGAAACTGCGCGCAATTCTTCCTGCACGAATCGTGCGGTCAGTGCACTCCATGTCGCGAGGGCACAAAGCGCATGGTCGAGCTTTTCGACTGGTGGGCGGCAGGGTCAGGAAGCGAGCAGGACCTGATGCTCGCCGATCAACTGGCTACTACTATGGCCTTGACCTCCAGATGCGGCCTTGGGCAGTTTGCAGGTGTTGCGTTCAAGAGCAGTATCTCCTTGTTTGAGGATGAGTATCTGGCTCATCTGGCGGACAAATCCTGCCCTGCCGGAGTCTGTGATATGGACAAAGTAGAGGAGGAAGTGCGGGCTTGATGGCAGCCCGAATGGCTGAAAGGCATATACTATGGCTAATGTAAATATCAAAATAAACGGTCAGGATTTGTGTGTCGATGAGGGATTGACGGTCCTTCAGGCCGCACAGCAGGCGGGCATTGGCATCCCGACTTTGTGCTATCATGCGGATCTTGCGCTTGATGGGGTATGCCGGGTGTGCTCGGTCGAGGTTAAGGGACAGCGCGCGCTTTGTGCGTCTTGCGTGTATCCCGTATCCGAAGGCATGGAGGTGCTCACCCATAGCCCTAAAGTGCGCAATGCACGCAAGGTGATAGTTGAGCTGATGCTGGCAAACCATCCGCAGGATTGTCTGATTTGTGCTAGAAATCAGAACTGCGAACTTCAGGCGATGGCAAGAGAGTTGGGAGTGCAGGACGTCAGGTTTACCGGCGATCGCAAGGATATTCCCACCGATTCCAGTTCGACATCGGTAGTGCGCGACCCGGACAAATGCATCTTGTGTGGTCGCTGTGTGCGAACATGTCAGGATATCCAGAGCGTCGGCGCGCTTCATTTTTCCGGGCGTGGATGGGATACGGAGATTGTCGCCGGTCTCGGAGGCGATCTGGCCGATGCGGTTTGTGTAAGCTGCGGTCAGTGCATCAACCGTTGTCCGACCGGTGCGCTCAAGGGCAACGATCCTTCTGCCAAGATTTGGGATGCGATATATGATCCGGCAAAGCACGTGATCGTGCAGACTGCGCCTGCGGTAAGGGCTTCGATCGGCGAGGAGTTCGGTATGGAACCGGGCAGCCGGGTTACCAGGAAGATGGTCACCGCGCTGAGAATGCTCGGATTTGACAAAGTCTTCGATACGGATTTCACTGCTGACCTGACTATCATGGAAGAGGGCAGCGAACTTATCCAGCGCGTGACAAAGGGTGGGGTGCTCCCGCAGATTACGAGTTGCTCACCGGGTTGGATCAACTTCATCGAATATTACTACCCGGAACTTTTGCCGCATCTTTCCAGTTGCAAAAGCCCGCAGCAGATGTTCGGCACGCTCACAAAGACATACTACGCAGAAAAGATGGGCATCGACCCTAAAGACATCGTCTCAGTCTCCATTATGCCCTGCGTAGCCAAGAAATTTGAGTGCGATCGACCTGAGATGTATTCCAGCGGATACAAAGACGTGGACTACGTTTTGACCACGCGCGAGGCGGCGGCAATGATGAAAGAAGCCGGAATCGACCTGCCAAGCCTTGAGGATGGCGAATATGACGCTCCGTTTGGAATCACAACCGGTGCGGGAGCCATATTCGGCAACACGGGCGGCGTTATGGAGGCGGCTTTGCGGACCGCATACGAACTGATCACCGGCGAGGCGCTGGATGATGTTAATATCACTGCGGTTCGCGGCACTGACGGCATTCGTGAAGCTACCATACAAGTCGGCGATCTTCCGGTTAAAGCCGCTGTGGCACATGGTCTTGCAAACGCGCGTGAGGTTCTTGAGGGGATCAAAAGCGGTCGCTATAAGGACTACGCGTTTATCGAAATCATGTGCTGTCCCGGTGGCTGCATCGGCGGCGGCGGCCAGCCGCAGCCCACTAATGAGGAGATTCGAAAGAAGCGAATCGAGGGCATTTACGCAGAGGACGGAGCGATGGAGCTTCGCAAATCACATGAGAACCCGGCGATCAAGGCAATCTATGAGGAGTTCCTCGGCGAGCCGCTATCGCACAAATCTCACGATCTGCTGCACACCACATACACCCCGCGCTCTCAGCGCACGGTGAAGTCAGAAAAACCGACAAAGGTGCAGATAGACTAAAGACAAATCATAAAGGGAGGGGCCTAAAAGCTCCTCCCTTTATCACAAGTCCGCTGGCTCAGGTTTTATTCGCGATATTGATAGGCGAATCTGCCGTTTGGAGCCGCATCTCCGTTTATGATAAACTCTATCGGATCAAACGTCTGGATATTATCCGCCCATTTGAAATTGAATCGCAGAGGCGTATGGAGATCGTCGAGGCCGAGAGCCTTGCGCGGGATGGCAAGTTCAAGCTCACAGCCTTTCACTTTATAGATAACCCCGCCGTTGGATTCCCAATCCCAAGGCCCGAAGCGCTGCACCTCGCCATCTATTTTCTTCGGCGCCCATCGCTCAAGTAAAGTGACCGACCCATCCCTTACCTTGCGGTTTACCACAAAATCAAAGCTGTTCCAACCAGTGCGCGGGTCACAGGTGGCGTCAATAAACAGCAGCATCCAGTTTTTATCCGTATGTGGAGTGATGGGTTCTCTAGTGCGCGCATAAAAGTAGATATTATTCTTATTACGAGCGACTTTGAGACAGATAAAATCATTGCGGCCGGTTGTGTTAGTGTATGTGGTTTGCGGATCCCAACCGGGATAGTCTCGCGCCTGAGTATCGAATGCGTCGTCGCGATATTCGGGAGCGACGTCTTTCCAGTCATCGAATTTTCCGTCTATTGTGATGGATTTTATCGGCGAGGCTTTTGCGGCGGATGCCACTCCTTTGAACTTTCGAATATAATCCACCATTTGATAGTAATAAGCATCCCCATGACCGCCCAGCATCGGCTCTATGTCTCTGCTGTATTCCTGAGTAAACTGATCTACGAACATCGGCGGCTGGCTGACGCCGTTAAAAGACGGCAGGTTCATCGCTATCCATTCGTTCCATCCCGTGACAAAAATGAACTCCGGATCCAGCTTCAGAGCGTGTTCCCATTGCTCTGCAAAGTTGAGTCCGAGGCTTACCGCGCCGGGTCTGGTATCCTCTGAGCCGTTGTGCCAGCTTCGGCCATGTGTGCCTTGCTCGCTGAATGCGGCGCAGCGGTTAGGAAGAATCCCGTTCTGGCCAACGCCGACGCTCATCTGTTCCGCTTTGCCGGAGGAATTTTTGAAAACGTGCTGAGGATACACCTCCAGCCAACTCCATTGATCAGGCCCGGAAGGACCGTCGAAGTAGCTCGGCATCGGCCTGCGGAATGTGAAGAACTCCTTCACATTGTCATCGACCTTATCCGGGTCTGCCATAATCATCGGTTTGCCTTTCCAGTCGAACCAGAGTTCTTTATATAGTCCTTTGGAATAGAAACCGTCATATAGCTTTCGCACCACTTGTGTCGGGTCGTGAAACGGCGTCAAGAATGCAATCTGCGGTGACATTCCGCCTTCGCGTCGCACTTCAGACCAGACCTTGCACAAAGCCAGAAAATTCTCTTCATAAATCGATTGGTTCGTGACGTCGAATATAACCGTATCGACTCCGGCGTCAGACAGCATCTGGGCGTGTTTGCGCAACACCCAGGGATCGGAGGACAAATAGTAGCCGAACAGAGGCTCTCCCCAGTGATGATATGCCGCCTGCGGACCCCACAGAGGGCTGTCAGGTTTTTTCATAGCGTCGGGATCCTGTTTAAGGATCTTGGAGATGTCATAAGGGCCGCCTCGACCGTGTTCGCCTAACCAAAGAAAATAAAACACCCCTACAAAACGATCCTTGCGAGGGGAAACGGCGTCCTCTGACGTTGCGACGCTGCGTCCGAGTCCATCGGTCGCCACCCAGGTGTCAGGTGAGGTATTCCACCTGTCCGCATTTGTGTTCACAGTCAAAACCACCACCAAAAATAGAGTTGCAAATAGTGTTTTCATATCGCCTTATATACTCGCAAATATTTTCCAAACGGTCAAGAGCGCAAAAAGAGCGCAAAAAGTTACATCGAGCCTAATATCTGGTTATATTTACCGGGCCAAAAGTCGTAGGTCGGGATGCCCAGAACTATGCCGATGATGGTCCACAAGCTGCCAATCGTGATCTCACCCAGAATGAGTCCCAAAAAGAACGGCACAGCGGTTCTGTAGCTTCGCAGCCCGCCAAATTTCAGTATAAAGAGCTTTGCCACGCTGCCTATCAATATCGGCATCCACAACTGACTTACTCCCCAGCTTGACGCCATAGCATAGGCTAATGGGTGCAGGGGGAAATTGAAATATCGCAGTTTGCACCATCCAAGCAGCATCGAAATCCCGAACCCTATACCCACAAACAGAGCGGCCATAGGATTTGTGCCGGGAGGTTGTGCGATGGCGTTAGAAGTCATTCCCCATATTTCCTGACCAAACTTGGTCGCCCACATCTCCATCCTTGCAGTCGATCCGCCGTAGTGAAAATATGCGTGCAGCAGCATCCAGAACCCAATTGGCATAGCCAATGTGCCTGCAAGCGCAACAGCCCCGAACATCTGCCGGGCTACGCCGCGGTTATGTTCAACCATCTTGAACGCTTCCATCATGTGCGGAGACGGGTTGCTGGAAAAATCCCGATAGGTCCAGGAAAAAAGCCCCAGCGATGCCAGATCAGTGCGGGATAAGTTCTCAGTCGGGGTAACGGTGAGAATGAGCTTGTTTGGCCCCATGCTGCTTGCGTCGTGCGTAGGGAAGCCAAGTTCGGCTCGTATGCGGCTGATCAATATGACCACGACGAAGAAGAGAACGAAATACACAGGTATAAAAATCAGAGACATGCCCATTGCGCGCGCAAAACAGGACAACGATAACAGCCCTGCGCCTGCTCCCAAAATCGCGGAGCGGTAGCTTATCGGTTCCCGACTCTCGTCCTCTTCTTTTGTGCCCTTGAATGCCGTGCGCCATACCCTGGCTAAATAGTGCCTGCTGGACCACATACTCAGCACAAAAAAGCCGATATACGCGCCATAGGATTGCGATACCTGGAATGGAAAAACCTGGTCAAAGCCTCCGCCACGCGATACTATATCACGCATTCCGGTGATTCGCCACAACACAAGTTGCAACTTATTTAGCCAGTAAAACAACCAGCACGATACGGATAGCTCCAGCGGCATCAAAAAGGCGATGCCGATAGCCCAGAAGTAATAGGCAACAGAAATATGACCCATCGCGTTCCACGGAGGGTTTGTAATCAAAGCTCCAACGTTGAATCGGGTTATCCGAGGAGCCGGCACTGTGGGATATAGATAATTGATTCCCGCCAGTATTGTTATCGCGCCCGATATCGCAAAACCCAGCCACATGTGCCTGTTGCGAAACAAAGTTCCGGATTCGTTGGTCATCTCAAGCGGCAGCGTGACGATCGGGAAAGTCAGTCGCTCATTTTCTACCCATTGTTTGCGAAGAATGCAGTTCAGACACAGCGTTGTAAAGAGCAGCAGCGCGCAAAATACACACCACCAGAACGCCGGCACTAACCAGGGAACAAAGTTTTCAGGCAGATACAGGCTGGAATCGCCGTGATAAAAATTGTGCAGTGAAACGCGGTCACGCACCACAAGCCAGTCAGGCAGATTCTGTTCGAACAGCTCGTTCCACTTGTTCTGAGGAGTAGCAAAATAGGTCGCATGACCCATAATAGAAACAAGAACTGCCATAAACTCGTGCGAGCACACGCCGGACGAAACCGATAGCATAACATAGACGGTGATCATCTCCACGCGAGAAAAAGCAATTTTAGGCCACTTTTTACGCAGCAGAAAATTGATTGAAGTCAGCAGAAGCAGAGTAAATACTACATTATAAAACGGAGCGGCGTAGGTGGGATATGAATAACGGATAACCTCAAGCTGCACCAGCCAGTAGTCGTTAATCACCGTGAGGACGATCGCAACAATTATCGCACGCAGGGTCACGCGCCCTTGAGATTTTGCCGCGATTTCGATGATGGGTTGCCGGGATGTTGCAGTTGGATTATTGCTCACAGACCTGTATTCTCCCAATTCCGCGCCGTTACCTTCATAGGATTTTGACTCTATGCGATTCGCATATTTTCTTGACAAAGCATCGTTGACATCTCGTGCTCACGCCGGTATACTCTCGCTGGAGGGATCAATGCAGTTTACGAGATCGAAAGCGCTATTTGCAAGAGCTAAAGAGATAATTCCTGGCGGAGTGAACAGTCCCGTGCGTGCATTCAAATCGGTTGGCGGCGAGCCTGTATTCGTCAAGCGCGGCAGGGGAAGCCGCATCTACGACGAGGACGGCAATAGTTATATCGACTATGTATGCTCATGGGGGCCGCTGATTGTCGGGCATGCCGACGCCGGGATAATTGAAGCGATCAACAACGCAGCTACTAACGGAACTACCTTTGGTGCGTCGACCGCTTTGGAAGTGGAACTTGCGGAGATGATTGTGGAAGCGGTTCCGTCCATACAGATGGTGCGATTGGTCAACAGCGGCACGGAAGCTTTGATGAGCGCAATTCGAGTCGCCCGCGGCTTCACCGGGCGCAATAAAATCATAAAATGTGAAGGCTGCTACCACGGCCATTCTGATGGATTGCTCGCAAAGGCCGGTTCAGGGGTGACTACGCTCGGCATTCCCGATAGCGCAGGAGTTCCTGAAGGGACAACCCGCGATACCATCACCGTGCCGTACAACGACCTCGACGCAGTTGCCGCGGCAATGCAGGCAGCCTCAGGTGAGGTGGCATGTATTGTCATAGAGCCAATCGCGGGCAATATGGGCGTGGTTCCTCCAAATGCGGGATATCTGGCAGGGTTGAGGGAAATCTGCAATCAATACGGCTCTCTGTTGCTTTTCGATGAGGTTATCACCGGTTTTCGTGTTGCCTACGGAGGCGCGCAGGAACTATTTGGAATCCAGCCGGATATCACAACTCTTGGCAAAATAATCGGCGGCGGCCTGCCGGTAGGCGCGTATGGCGGCAGGCGTGACATAATGCAAAGCGTAGCTCCCGAGGGATCGGTATATCAGGCGGGCACTTTGTCAGGAAATCCATTGGCCGTAAGCGCGGGAATAGCCACTCTAAAGCGTTTGAAGTCACCGGGGTTTTATGACACCTTGAAACACCGAGCCGATGTGATGTCAAACGGGATGATTGAAGCGGCAAAGCAGGCCGGAGTAAGCGTGCAGTCAAACCGTGTGGAGTCTATGATGACCACATTCTTCACTAAAGAACCGGTCGTCGACTACGCCTCTGCAAAGACTTCGGATACAAGTCGATACGCCCGTTTCTTCAGGGAAATGCTGCAGCGCGGAGTATATCTGGCGCCGTCACAGTTCGAAGCTGCATTTATCAGTGCGGCGCACAGCGACGAGGACATAAATATCACCGTATCGGCTGCCAAAGAAGCGATGAAAGCTGTCAGCGGTGCATAACATTCGGCTCTGCTACAGCCGATACTTGTGCAGCCGCATCCTCAGAATATCCCGCAGCACTTGCAGTCCGGCCGAAAACGGGCTGATTTTGGAATCCGGGGAATGGCTCCAGCGAATGGGGATCTCAGATATAGAGCAGCCTTTGCGTCGCATCAAATATAAGACCTCGACATCAAAACCCCATCCGTCAAGGATGCATTCCTCAAAGACTCGTCGTGCGCATTCTCCCTCAAACAGCTTGAATCCGCACTGTGTGTCGCGAATCCCCGGAACCGCCAGCAACTGTATAGCCAGGTTAAGCGCCTTGCCGCCAAGCTCGCGATACAGAGGCTGTCGCTCTATCAGTTGTGATCTTTGCATAGCCCGCGACCCGATCGCTGCATCGGCTCCAGCCTTGATTGCATCCAACAGCTTGGTAAGCTCTTCGATAGGCGCGGACAGGTCGGCATCGGAGAATGCTACATACTCACCTGTTGATTCCGCCACCCCCTGCCGGACGGCATATCCTTTGCCACGGTTCGGCTGATAGGATACAACCTTGACTCGTTCACGATCCGATATCGCCTCGGCTGTGTTATCCGTGCTGCCATCGTCAACAACTATTACCTCATATATGAAGCCGACGGAATCCAAAAACTCGCACACAGTCGTTACGGTCGCCGCAATACGACTGCGCTCATTATAGGCAGGAATTATGAGGCTCAAATACGGCCTGGCATCAGTCAAGGTTACGCCTTCTCCGCTTAGTCTTCGAACATTGCATCCACAAACGCTTTGGCGTCGAAATCTTCGATATCGTCAAGCGTTTCTCCGGTGCAGGCAAGCTTTATTGGCAGTCCGAGTTCATCTTTAATAGTGATTACAATTCCGCCCTTTGCGGTTCCGTCCAGCTTGGAAAGGGCAATGCCAGTAATCGGGACCGCCGCGCTAAACTCGCGAGCCTGAGTCACTGCGTTTTGACCCGTAGTGGCATCGAGAACAAGGAGAGTCTCGTCAGGGTTTCGACCAAGGGTGCGATGAATTATTCTGCCGATTTTAGCCAGTTCGTCCATGAGATTGGACTTGGTATGCAGACGTCCGGCGGTATCAATGAGCACTACATCCGCCTGACGTGCGATGGCGGCGTTTATGCTGTCGAATACTACCGCGCCGGGATCCGCTCCCGGTTGATGTTTTATAATTTCAACTCCGCTTCGATTGGCCCATATCTCAAGTTGCTCTATTGCCGCGGCGCGAAATGTATCGGCAGCGGACATCAGCACTCTCTTGCCTTTTTTCTTATATCGATTTGCGACTTTAGCTATTGTAGTCGTTTTGCCTACGCCGTTTACGCCGACAAAAAGTATAACTGTCGGGTTTTGAGGGGACTCGACAAGCCCAATTTGGCTATCGGCAAGCAAAATATCCTGCAGATGTCCCTTGAGCTTGTCCTTGATCTGCTCACTTGTGCCGAGGCGGTCTTTTCGCAGGGCATCCACAAGCTTTGTGGTAGTATGTATGCTCAGGTCAGCTTGAATCAGCAGTTCCTCAAGCTCATCAAACAGTTCATCATCGACCGGGCGACGTCCGGTCAGAAGTTGATCGACTTTGTTGAATATGCCTTTTAGTAGACGCATTTGGTGGTGATATATCCTCCGCAAACAAAACAAAAAGCGGACAGGGAGCCGCTTCCGGTTAAAGTATAATATCGGTAGTCTATAATAGCAAGTGTTGTGGCAAGCGAGTGAGCGTATAAATAGAGCAAGATAATCCTAAAGGGCTACTCGTAATAATGCAGAGGTATTATTCAAAATAGAACGTAAGAATCATTGGCAGCTTGCTCAGGCGGTCGTAGAATGACAATAGGTGGTCGAGTGCCTGAATGCCACCACACAGCTTAAGTCGGTATTACCAGGGATCAATATCGAAATGAGAAGACGGGGATTTACGCTGGTTGAGCTGCTGGTTGTGATTGCTATTATAGCCATCCTTGCCGCCATGATCATGCCCGTGCTCATAGAGGCCAAGGACGCCGCCAAGATGCGGCGATGCGTAAGCAATCTAAAGCAACTCGGTCATGCGATAATGCAATATATGGATGACCACAACGACTTTGGGCTTCCCATTGATCACTCTGTCGGTCGGAACTCCTACGATAACACGTGGGTCCTGTTTGTGCGCCCGCTGCGCAATTATGTCGGCCAGGCAATAATCGAACCTCGACCCACCAATATTACGGGCTATCAGCCCCCGAATGTTATCTGGGTATGCAGCGGGGATGTTGTGCGTGGCAACGTCCGCGACGACAATAACAAGCCGTGCTGGTGGCACTGGGGATCGAGCTATATGTATCCCGGGCCGACTGCTTATGTATCCGAATCTCCAAATGATCCCGGGGCCACTATCACCAAGGACCCGGCCTGCGTCCCGCTCAAGCCCCGGACGTGGCGGTCGCCCAGGCAGGATATGTTATTAAGTGACTATTGGTTCGATTTCCACAGCGGATACAAAGTGCAAAAAAACGTCCGCCAGCCGGAGATCAGATGGCTAAACAGGCCAAGCACCGATATCAAGCGAATAAACGTGCTCTTTCTCGATGGTCACGCCGCCGCAGTAACGCCCGAACAGCGCGATACCCTCATAGATAACCTGCAGCTTCCCATAGCCCTCGGCGGCGACAACCCCTACGCACAGCCCTGATATGCCTCCCAACGAGCTTTTCTGTGCGCACAAATGCATTTTTCCTGATTCTTGGTTAGATATTCCTCGGCAAAAAGGGAATAGTATCTATGACTATCCATAGGACGGACATAATGACGCTGACCAGGGAAAGCTTGCTCCTGATAGGAATTTGCGCTGTCGATTTGGCTTCGACGCTGATTTTACTGCAAAGCGGAATAGCCAGAGAAGGCAACCCTCTGATGTCGTACTACCTCAAACACGGCATCGGAACATTTGTTATGGTAAAGCTGAGCCTGGTGTTTCTTCCGATCTTCATCGCCGAATGGTGCAAGCAATTCAAGCCCAAGTTCGTGAGATTTATGCTCAGGGCGACCATCGCCACCTACCTGGGAGCATATCTGGTGGTCTTTGTTATGCTCAATCTGGGTTTGTCCGGAGTTACGGTTGAGCCATACAGCCCTCCCACGCACTCGATCAATTTGACTGAATAACAGCTCTCACAACCAAGATTGTGTGCTATCTCCATCAACAGCCCTATGTCTCCACAGATTAAAGCACTTATAGATCAATCTCCCATTTTACAACCATTTGTGCACGGTTATGCCTGTTTGTAGGAT
>LSQX01035009.1_pt1 | contig 13286 bp, 10 predicted proteins | sample 654561 | NCBI WGS metagenome assembly LSQX01 (sample SAMN04489861, study PRJNA283612) | anaerobic digester metagenome | isolation source: 4 biogas reactors fed with cattle manure at either 37C or 55C with and... | place: Denmark: Kongens Lyngby | collected 2014 | reverse complement strand
ATACTGAATCTATCGTGGTTATTGTAGCTCAGATCCAAATGCAGATAGCGAGGGTCGCGTTCACGCACGTAAATAACCATGGTGTAACCATTTTGAGATGGTTCCAACACAGGATAGACCGTGTAAAACATTTTTGAATTCCAGACACGGACACAGGCATCCAAAATCTGGTCTGGAGTATAATCGAAGCCTTCCTTCAGTCCACACAGTTTAATGATGTCAGTACAAGGAGTTTGAAGGTTTTCACGGCAGATTATGCTTTCGATGTGGTATGTATCCGGTTCCGCCACTTTCTGAGGTTTTTTGAAAGCATAGCCTTCTGCCAAAAGGCTATCCCTGAAAGCCCTGATTATATCGATATTTTGGCGGGCATAATCCTCTCCTATCTGGGAGATTTTCTTTGCCTTGTAATATTCGATGCTGATATTACCAGTCAGGTCGGGCTCCAAAACCAGGTCGCAGAGTTCGAGATTCGCGTCGATGCTGGTGTGCATCCCGATGTTGATGATATGGTTCAGGATGCTATACAAGTCTCTGGGGTCATTACCTTTCACGGGGAAATTTATCTTGAGGCCCAAAACCTTGTCCGCGCCCACCTCCAAGGCTTGAACTGCGGGAAGATTTTGCAAAAGACCACCATCGATATGTGTGATTCCATCATAAGGAAAGGGGCCAATAATCACTGGAATCGAGGAAGCACCACGTACAGCCTGTTCCAACGAGCCTTCCCGATGAAGAATCAGTTCTCCAGTGTGCATGTCGATTGTATGACCCACAAAAGCGATGGGAAGCTTGTTAAAATCCCGATAGGGCGAAGCAGGCAGAAATAGGCGTGAAAATTTTTGGTCAATTAACGCGCCGGAAATAAAACCTTCCGGAAGCCTGGGGATTCCTTTTGAACTCATTGGCAGACGGAGAGTTCCATAGTCTGGCCAACGTTTGTCTTTATCAAATAAATCTCCGCGGATCTGGCGTTCAAAAACCGCGTCTATCAGGTTCGCTTCAATCATCAGGGATTCCACTTCCGCGGCGCTGTAGCCCATGCTGTAGAGAGCGCCCATCAAAGAGCCAACACTGGAACCAATCACATAATCCGGATACATTCCCTCCTCTTCAATCACTTTCAGCATGCCAAGCTGCGCAAAACCACGGGCACCGCCACCACTGAAAACGTATGCCAAACCCTTGCCAGAAAGAGGCAGCAAAAGCAGGCTCAAAGCCGCAAGTGCTGCCAGTTTCAACAGTCTTGATTTATTCAGATGGCTCTCCCTGGGAGCTGTCTGCCGGAGCAGCATCACTTCCTTTTCTCACGGGGTTTTTATAAATAAACACCACCTTGCCAAACACAGCATTGGCATCAATTTCCACCGTTCCCAAAGAGGGTTTGTTTGTAATCGGTTTTGCTGGAATGACCACTGGGCCAAACACAGCGGAGGATTCGATCTTAAAGTCAATATCGCTGGGGAGATGAACAATTGTGGAGCCGAAAACTGAATTTACCTCGATGGGATCTGAATTGGGGTCAATGTTGGTCAGATCAACGAGTTGGGAGCCGAACACGGTTGTGTGCTCATGAGATCCGGAGCTATGAACAACTCTGTGGCTATGTTTGACATTGTGGCTGCAACGCCCGCCGAACAGAAGTCTCACACCGAACATGATGATTACAATTGCAACAAAGATTTTAACCAAGGGCAAATCGACAATATTGAGCCCTTTCAGGATGAGTGAAACGCCCCAAAGCACGAGCAGAATCCCCCAAAATACGTTCGTGATGAAGAAGTTCATTTTCATCTCCTTCTCCTATATGTTCTTATATTCCAGCACTGAAAACCTGAAGCAAACGCTCGGTTTTTTCATTTATGTGTTGGTTGACTTCAAAGATTGTGTCGTCATTCACTTTTCCCAACAGGGTGAAGGGTGTGTTGTATTCAGCGCAGAGCTTGCGGATTTCTTCCAGCTTTTCAGGCGGAAAGCTGATAGCGGCACGGCTGTTGGACTCTCCAAAGTATTCAGTTTCGGGTTTATGACTCGTTTCAAAATCCAGCTTTGCGCCGAAAGTCTTGTCTGGGTTGAAACAAGCTTGAGCAAGGCTCACCAAAAGCCCACCCTGTGAAACAGGACGCGCGGAGGCAAGCAAATCTTTTTCCACCAGAGCGTTCAAGAGCTGCAACAGGTTTTTCTCTTTTTCCAAGTCCAAACTTGGAGCAGGTGGGACAGTTTCACCCATGAGTGTGTTCAGATATTGTGACCCACCCAGGCAGGAACAGGCTTCGCCCAAACAGGCAATGAGATCACCGCCGCGCTTGAACCATGGATAGCAAGCTTTGGAAGGATCTTCCAGAATTCCCAGCATGGCAATCACTGGTGTGGGCAAAATCGCGCCCTGGGGGCTTTCGTTGTAGAAAGAGACATTTCCGCCGGTGACTGGAGTTTCAAAAGCTCTGCAGGCATCACCCATGCCACGAATCGCCTGGGCAAAAGTCCAAAACACTTCCGGACGCTTGGGGCTGCCAAAATTGAGGCAGTTTGAGATTGCGATTGGCTTGGCGCCACTGCAAGCGACGTTACGTGCGGCTTCTGCAACCGCTGCTTTCGCTCCTTCGTAAGGATCCAAATAGCAATGGCGCGAATTGCAAGCCGTGGAAATCGAGATGGCTTTATTCAAACCTGGGATGTTAACCAGCGCGGCTGGAACTCCTTCCATTGGAGCAGGGTTGAATTTGGAGAGAAGGTCTTTTTTTGAAGTGATGTTTGGCTCTGCCAGAAGACGCAGAAGCATCTCATCGTGTGGAACGCTGGGGATTTCTGAAATATCGATTTGGGGAAGCTCAGGCGGTTCTTTTTGGGCAGGGGAATACACAGGAGCACCACCACCCAGGATGAGAGCATTTGCAGGAATTTGAGCCAAAAGCACGCCATTTTTCAGCACCGCCAAAAACCCATCATCAGTAACTTTTCCCGCCACAACTGCTTCCAAACCTTTGGACTTGAAGGCATCCAAAACAGCGTCCAGGTTTTTGGGTTCCACCACCATCAACATGCGTTCCTGAGTTTCTGAAAGCATAATCTCCCAAGGTTCCAAATCAGGCTCCTTGAGAGGGATTTGCTCCATATTTAACTGGATTCCCAAGCCGTTCTTGCCCGCCATTTCAGAGCTGGAGCAGGTTAGCCCGGCGGCTCCCATATCCTGAATTGCCACCACCAAACCAGAGTTTATCACTTCAAGCGATGCCTCAGCCAACAGTTTTCCCGCATGGGGATCGCCAACCTGAATGCTGGATGGCATTTCCGCGTCTTCTTGCAGGTCGTCGGAAGCGAATGTGGCGCCGTGAATTCCTTCTCTTCCGGTTTTGGCACCGGCATAAACCACAATGTTTCCGGGTCCGCTGGCCGCGGAGCGTGCCAAATTGTGATGCTCCACCAAACCCACTGCCATTGCGTTCACCAGAGGGTTTCCGTCGTATGCTTCATCAAAATACAAACCTGCGCCCACGGTTGGAACTCCAAATGTATTGCCATAATCCGCAATCCCTTCCAGAGCTTGATCCATCAAAAAACTATTACGCGGTTTTTCAGGGTCTCCAAAATACAGGGAAGCCATGGCTGCAATTGGCTTGGCGCCCATGGTGAAAATATCTCGCAAAATGCCGCCCAAGCCTGTCGCGGCACCATGAAAAGGTTCCAGCGCTGAAGGATGGTTATGGCTTTCGATTTTGAAGCAGACCGCATAACCTCCGCCAATATCGACCACACCGGCATTTTCTTCGCCCGCTTTTGCCAGCAGAGCTTTTCCATCCCGAGGCAGTGTTTTTATCTGGAGGATGGAATTCTTATAACTGGCGTGTTCGCTGTACATTACGCTGAATATCCCAAGCTCCAGATGGTTGGGTTCGCGCCCCAGTATTTCCAGAATCATGGCATATTCTTCAGGGCTGATGCCATGGGCTTCAATCATTTCGGGTGTAACTTTAATTTCCATCTATTTCTCCAATTTTTTCCACGCTTCCGGCCTTGTGGTTTTTAAGTTTTTGCACCAAGCGCAGGATTCTATCTTGTATTATTTCAAAAGTTTCGCGATAATAATCGATGTTGGAACCGTAAGGATCGGCAATGTCACCCTCAAAACCCAGGTATTCGTTCAAAGTCAAAATCTTTTCCGCCATATCGGGTGCATTACTCCGCAAAAAATCTCGATGGCGGGCTTCCATGGTCAAAACCAAGCGACTGGATTGAACCATCTCCGGGCTGCAGGTTTTGGAAATATGATCCTTGGCTTCCAGGATTCCATTTTCCAGAAGCAATTGCAAAGAACCCGCGGAAATGCTTTCGCCACCGGGCAAAAGTCCGCAGGAATCCCCCAGAAAATCCAGACCCTGCTTGGCAGCTTGATGATTAAACAGCTTTTCCGCCATCGGGCTGCGGCAGATATTTGCGGTACAAACGAACATGATACTGGGTTTTTCAAAAGAGCTTTTCACCCCATAAAACGCAATCGCGCCTTCCCTGAGGCATTTCAGCTCTTCCCCACCTTTTTCATCGCTGCCGATATATTCCACCAGTGTGGATGGCAAAGAATCTGGATTCGTTTGTATTTTGCCGGGCAGAAAGCCATAGTCGAACCAATTTTCATAGATGCTGGTCAGCTTTTTCAGGTCATTTTCCGGAGGCAGTTTTGCAATGTTCACGCTGGTGCTGATGATGGGTTCGTCCAAAAGTTCGATGATGAAACGCAACATATCATCCTTGGGAACACGGAAGGCAACTTTGCCATTCACTGCCAGATGTTCAAAACGCGGATCATCACATTTAAAAGCCAGGCTCAGGTTTCCAGGCCAATATTGTTCCATGAGCGGTATAAGCCGGGGCGGAATGTGAATCCCCTCTTCCTCAAACCAATCCAGATGCGGAACCAGAACGATGAGGCCTTTATGGTCGTCGCGCCCTTTCAAGCGCAGAATTCTCCGAATCGCTCCCTGGGAGGAAACTGTGCAGCCGATGCCATACATCCCACCGGTGTAATGTAGAAAGGTTTTATCTTTAAAGTCATTTTTTAAGATAGTCTTTTCCAGCTTTCTGATGGAGGGCTGCACCAAAAGTCGCATTAAACCTATCCTTTTTCTATTCCAGGTAGGAAAGCGGATTGACCGCCTTGCCGTCCTTGCGAACTTCAAAATGCAGCGAAGGCTCGATTGCGGAACCCGTCATGCCAGATTTGGCAATGGTTTGGCCTTTTTTGACCACGGTACCGGTGGAGACCAAAAGCTCATTATTATATCCGTAAACAGTGAAGAAACCGTTGTTGTGATCAATAATCAGCAGTTTTCCCTGCCCACCGTAGGAGCCTGAAAAGATGACAGTTCCATCCGCCGCTGCCGACACACCGGTCCATTCAGCCACCGCAATATCAATCCCGTTCGAGACCACAGATGTGTTGTAGGCTTTGGTTTCCTGACCGTAACTGCGGATAATGCGTCCCTTCAGAGGCCAGGCAATGGTGCGGGCGCTGAACTTGCTGGCAGTGGGCTCCAGCCCATCAGGTTTCGGTTTGCTGGTGAGGCTGGCAATCAGCGATTCCAGTTGAGCCTTGTCCTTCTGCAACTTGGCGATGCGGTTTTCCAGTTGCTGCTGTTCCCGGGTGAGCTTGTTTTGCTCCGCCTGCAGATTTTTTGCCTGCTTGTCCAGCTTGCCGCTGGCGGTTGATTTTTCCTTGAGATCCATGCTGGCAAGACTGTATTGATGCACCCGGTTACGCTGTTCATGAGAAAGTGAATATTGTGTGTCTCCCAAGTTGTTGAGCTCTTGGGTGGTCTGCACAGCCATCACAGAAAGAGGACGCTGATTTTTTTGAACAATTCCCAAAGCACGCTCTTTACGGGAGAGGCGCACCATTTTGTCCAGTTGATCCGCCTGCATTGATCTGAGCCCGCGAATATGTTGTTCCACGCTCTGAAGCTCGGAAGTAACCGAATTCAGATCCTGCAATTTTTCCTGGGCGGTTTTCTGGCTGCGGCGCAATTCAACGTCAGTCTTCTGTTTTTGCAGCTTGACATTTTTAATCACCGTCTCGTTCTTCTTCTTCTTGGTTTCGTTTTGCGAAATCTTGTTCTGCGCCTGCTGCATATCTTTTTGAATCTTATCCAGTTGCTTCTGTTTGTCGCTCAGTTCGTCACTGGCAAGAGCAGAAACCAGCAAAAGCAGGGCGAGTATCGTAATTATCTTATTTTTCATGTTTTTTTACCGTATTTGACAATTGTAATCCATTTTTAAGCTCCTTGCCTGCTTGTCAATGCAAATTTTCTTCCCAGCTTTTAGCTAAAAAAAGAAGCCGGCTCATTTCGGAGTCGGCTTCGTTTTATTGTTTTGAGTTTTATTATGATTTTTTGGTCATTTGCTTCACTGCGCGCCGTTCCCGTTTTGTACCCTTAATGGCATCCAAAACAAGGTTGCTGGCCACAAAAATGGAGGAATAGGTTCCAAAGAGGATTCCCAGGCTCATTGCCAAGGCAAAGTCGTGAATCACGGGACCGCCAAAGAAATACAATGCCAGTGAGGTGAGCAGTGTGGTTCCGGCTGTAATCACGGTGCGGCTGAGCGTGGCATTGATGGAACGATTGAAAATCGTGGGTATGTCATCTTTCCGATATATTTTGAGGTCTTCACGGATGCGGTCGAAAATCACGATGGTGTCATTGATGGAATAACCCACAATGGTGAGCAGCGCCGCGATGATGGTCATTGTGATTTCTTTTCCTGACCAGGCAAACACGCCCACAATGATAAAAACGTCGTGGAAAAGTGCCAAAATCGCCATCAGACCGAAGGTGAATTCAAAACGGATTCCAACGTAAATCACCATCAAGACCAGCGCAATGCCAACCGCCATGACGGCTTTGTTGCGCATTTCCATTCCTGCTCTGGCGCCAACTGTGTTGAATTCCTGAATCACTTCATCGTCCATGTCGCGGTTTTTGGTATAATCAGCCAAATCTTTATTCAGCACCTTAAGAAGTTGTTCTTTAATGGCTTGATCATCTTCTCCGCCCATTTTAATCTGGAAGGTGCAATCCTCTCGGCTGCCGATAAACTGGATCTCGGTATCCTTAAAACCGGCGTCATTGATAACCTTACGAAGCTGATCAATGTGCAGGGGCTCCACAGACGGATCTTTTGCCTTGAGATTCACGATGGTGCTCACACCACCTTTGAAGTCTGTGCTCCAATTCAATCCTTTCACAATCACACCGGCCAAGGAGACAAGCAGTAAGATTACTGAAATGATGTAAAAAACTTTTCTATGCTGAACGAAGGCGAAATTGCTGTTATTAAAAAGTCTCATTTTTCTCTCCTTAGATGCTCAGTTTTTCACGGTTTCGGCTCAACAAGGTTTTGTCCATCAGCCAGCGCACGAAAACGATGGCGGTGAAGATGGAACTCACTATTCCTATGGTGAGCGTGAGCGCGAATCCACGAACGGGACCGGTGCCAAATTGATAGAGCACAAACGCCGCGATCAGGGTGGTGAGGTTCGCGTCCCAAATCGTGATGGTGGCGCGTTTAAATCCGGCATCAGCAGCGGAGCGCGGGTTTTTGCCAGCTTCAAGTTCTTCGCGGATGCGTTCAAAAATCAACACGTTGGCGTCCACAGCCATGCCGATGGTCAGAATGATACCAGCAATACCAGGCATGGTGAGAGTTCCACCAAAGGCTGTGAGCATCGCCAGGATAAATCCAACGTTAAAAACCAACGCGATGTTTGCCAAAAGACCGCTCAGTTTATAATAAATGAGTATAAAAATCACCACGGCGATGATGCCGATCAGGCCTGCCATCAGTCCGCTTTTCACGCTGTCCGCGCCCAGGGTGGCAGAAACTTGGTTCGAGCTCTTCACCTCGATGGGGGCGCTCAGGCTTTTGTTGTTCAAAAGAATAGCCAAAGAGCGTGCTTCGTCCATTGTAAACTGGCCTGTGATGGTGGCTTTTCCTTCTCCAATCCTATCTTGGATGACAGGAGCGGAATAAACTGTATTGTCAACCACGATTGCCAGTCTTTCCTTGATATTATCACCGGTCACGTTGGCAAATTTGCGCGCGCCCTTGGTGGTAAAACTGAGAGAAATAAAGGGCTTGCCTGCCATTCTGGGGTCGTGGCTGCCGGATGAGCCAATTTCCATGCTGGCGCTGTCCAAATCCGTTCCCATCACTTCAGCGGTGGATTTGAGCACGTAGAGAACAACCGGAGCCTTGGCTTTGCGCATGTCTTCGTCCACGTTGTTCAAAACCAGATCATAACCCTTGGGCTTGATGTTTTGGAACTCTTTGCTGTTCAAGAGGTTCAGCATCAGCTCATAGTCGTCGAAACGAACTGCAAAATCGCCTTGGATGTCGGTGAGCAGAGATTTGAAGACCCCGGAGCTGCCATCGGAAACATATTCTCTTTCTTCAGCTTCTTCAGTTTCTTCAGTATCAGCGATATTCGGGTTGTCTTCTGCCACGTCTTGTTTGGGCATCTTGCTTTCTTTTTTATCAATTTCGCGATATTCCGCCTCCAGCTTTGCCAATTCAGGGAAACTGGAAAGGTTCGACTGCAGAATGCCATCAACTTGGTCGACGAAACGCTGGGCGTCTTCACCGCTGACCACCAGTTTGAAAACCAGTTCTGCTGATTTGGTGAGCAGGTCTGCCGCTGCGCGTGGGTTTTTCACGCCCGGAAGCTGAACCAGAATATCGTTTTCACCACTGCGCTGGATGACAGGCTCGGCAACGCCAAATTGGTCGATACGGCTTCTGATGATGCGCATGTTTCCATCAACAGCTTCCTTGGCATCTTTTTCGCTCATACCGGTGGTGTTGACAGTCAAAACGGTCTGTGTGCCGCCTTTGAGGTCCAAACCGAGGTTCAATCTTTTCTTGATGAACCAGGTGGAATCCTCTGAAAATACCAGCGGCGAGAGAAAAACCAGTGTAACCAATACAAATATCAGTATGGATACGGGTGCTAACCAGGAGAGTTTTTTCATTAATCTATGCTCCCAATGAAATAAAAATTCCTATGTATTTATTTGGCTGAATTCAAGGCAAGTTTCACCTTGCAGGGCAAACAGCCATTTTGCCTTATTTTTGCAAAGCTTTTCTCCAAACATTTCAACCCTGCCAAAAAGTCAAGATTTTTATTGAATCTGTGGAAAATGAACAAAATCGGTGAACCACTTGCGTTAATCAGCCAAATTTGATGGTTTCTTGCTTGCCCCCTTATGTCTCCCTTATGTTTCAAAAGACAAACATAAGCCACACAAAGAGTTAGAGCCTTGTGGGCTGCTCCTCAACAGACTCGTCCATGGAAAACTATGTCTTCAGCAGTATAATTGTTCTTTAAGCTGCCGCCATTATTCTTTCTTGGTTCCGGCTCCAATGTGCTTCCAACATGCCTCCTGATCAACCCGATAAAGAATCGGGATGATGGCGGGTGACTCCCAGGTTACACTTGCGCTGGAACCCAGAGCGAGGCAGGATTGAACCTGCCAAAGCTCTGGCAACGGCCAAAAAAAAGGCTAAATCGGCTTTTTCTTCAGATTTCCGCTCATGGTGGAAACCATATCAGCGATGGTTTCCTGCAAGGAACGGGTTTTGTAGGCAAGCTCTGAAACAGCTTTGGCGTTTGAAAAGAGGCTGTTGTTGGAGATGGTGAACAGCGAATACAGGGTAAAAAAAGGAGTCTTGCGTGCCATTTTATAATATAGCTCCGCAAAGGGCGCCGCCGCTTTTGCCAGCCACAGGGGCAGGCGGATTTTGGGTTTGGGGCGTCCACTGCTTTTTGCCAGTTCGTTCAGCATTTCGCTTATCTCCACCACCCGGTTCGACAAAATATAGCATTCACCCTTCCTTCCTCTTTGCGCTGCTGCCACGACGCCAGAGGCGACGTCACGCACATCAACAAAATCATACGCGCCCTTGATTATGGCGTTAAAACGTCCCTGAAGGAATGAATATATCATCTGAGCCATGTTTCCGCTGCGGGGCGCGTGTGGCCCGATTATGCCGGAAGGATGGACCACCAGGGCATCGAAACCGTCCCGAGCCGCGTCCAGCACCTTTTGGGTCGCCATGGCTTTGGTTTTGGCATAGTAGCCAATCACTTTTTCCGGACTGAAAAACGATATTTCCTTCATGGTTTCTCCGTCGGGAAGGATTGGAATGGCGTGCACCGAACTCACATAGACCAATCTTTTCGCGTGATGTTTTTTGCAGGCGTCAATCACATTCTGAGTGCCATCCACATTAACATCGTAAAGCCGCTGGTCTTTGCCAAGACTGATGCCAATCAGCCCCGCGCAGTGGATAACGGTGAACTCCGCTTCCTCTTCGCTGACAAAAAGCTGGTCAAGAGTTTGGGGAAAGCGAACGTCGCCGGCATAGCGGGTCATAAGATGCCTGTTTTCTTCCACGTAAGCGGGAATTTTTTCCCATTGCAGGGTGAAGGCGTGGACTTCATGGCCTTGGCTCAAAAGCTCCTTCACCACATAGCTACCCAAATGCCCGGCTGCACCGGTCACGATGTAAATTTGCTTTTTCATGGTTATCTCCACTTTCTTAAAATGCTTTGTAGATAAAAACGGACCGAGCGTCACTGAAAGTATCGAAGAAAACACTTTCAACTTTTGCGCCAATATAGAAGCTGGCAAATCGTGTCAATAAAAAAATCTGTTCTTCTTTATGAAGATTATACTCATAAAAGTTCAATTCCCTTGTAATGTATCACTGAAAACTTCAAATCTGATCACTGAAAACTTCAAATGGGGAAAAACGGGCATTTTTGAGCTGTTACGCCGGAGTTTTGATCACTGAAAACTTCAAGGAAGTATCACTGAAAACTTCAAACTGATCACTGAAAACTTCAAATTGATCACCGAAAACTTCAAGAAAGTATCACTGAAAACTTCAAGGAAGTATCACTGAAAACTTCAAATGGGTTTTCTAAGCAGATAAAAAAAACGTGGAAAACACTGGGCGGTGTTCTCACGTCTCGGAGGGTATTCTATTATATCCTTTGGTGCCCGCTAATCACACCAATGGATCAGATAGTCAAGGCTTCTGATCCTTTCTCTTTGGGCATATTCAGAGCGGCAAGACGAGGAGCAGGTAGTCAGCTAACTGGGCATCAAAGTTGTTTCCAATCATGAGGGTTACATTGACTTGATCTCCCTCCATCCGGATGTCTCCCAAATAGATATGACAGTTGCAGCGGTTAATGAGGATGACCAGTGGTTCCTGACCGTATTTCTGTTTCAGCCTGTGTTCTATTGAAGTATCATCCCGGCAGGATGCGGGGGCACCCTGACTGCGGTCTCCAATCCCGTCTTTCTCATCCTGAAGCTCGAAGACCAGTTTGGATAACGGCAGTTGGGCTTCCTGCAGATGATTGGCGCCGATGGAGTTGTTGGCGACCTTGCCTGCTGTAATGGCACCGTCCTGGACGTGATTTGAGTAGATGCAGTTGTTCTGCAGTCCCCGGGCATCAAGCTTGCCGATGCTGCAGCTTTTACCGCTGAAGCGTCCCTGGGCGGCGTTGAGATCGTCCCAGATCTCGTAGTAGCCGCAGTCTGCTTCGTTTTCGACAGCTATTTCATAATAACCGGACTGCGGGCCTTGCTCCCTCAGCTTCTTGCCGTCATTCCAGCCTTCGCCGGGCCTGAGCAGGCGGATATCGACTCCGGACTGGGGCAGGCGCACTCCGTCTTCCATGGTGTAATAACTGATGCCGAACTTGAACATATTCTATTCCTTAAATGTTTAGGTATGGGATATTATCGTCTCATCCGTATCGGTGACGATGATGGTGCCGAAGTCGACATAGCCCGGACTGCCGATGTATCTCGATTCGAGGCTGAACTTGACCTTGGCGGGATACTCATGCAGATCATCAGGACACTTGGGCAATTGTGTAATGGTAACCGGGAACTGGCTGTTGACGCTGTTATAGGCGGTGTATTCCAAGTAAAGCGTGCCGGGACCCAAGATGAAATCCATCAGTGTATAATACTGTTGGGGCTCAAGCACCACTTCGAGATCGAAGGAGTCTTCCCGGTAAGGCTCTCGGCGGTGGAGATATGCGGGGTTGAAGGCGTTCTTCTTCTCAGTGCGGTATTTGCGGACAGGGTTGTAATCAACCTGACCGTCTTCGCAGAACAGATAGTGGACGCCATCGCCCCAGCGGATGAGTTTGAACCCTCTTATAAGAGCCATGCTTTCACCTTATATTCATCTTCCTGGAAGTTTCGCTCCAACTCAGTTACGGCATAGATCTTGCCCTGGATGCGTATCCTTGACTGCAGGGAGAGGTTGTACTTGGAGAGCTGATCGATGACCGCTTCACAGCACCATTTGGAGTCATGAAAGTCGATCAGGTAATCTTTGATTCTGCTTCGCAGCTGAGTGGTATCTCCGGCAAAGACGTCCATGATGCTGACCTCTGGCTGTTCCGGGGTTCCCCGCTTAATCAAATACGAGACCACGTCATTATCGGCTATGTTTATAATGTTTCCGGCATAGTAGTCTTTGTTCTTGAGGATGATCTGACCGCTGGCATTGCTGAAGATGGTGGCATTGTAGAGCATCAGCATGGCCTGCAGTACCTTGAAGTTATCGGTCAGCTCCATTTGATAGTTTTCATAGGACTTGCCGGGCTGGAGCTTGGAAGGAAAGAGATTACCGTTGCAGTTGGCTTCCACCCAGTGGTTCACATAATGGCTCTGCCCGTAGCCTCTGTTGTCAATTATGCCCCCGCTGCTGAGGTTGTAGAGGCTGTTTTCACTGACTCCGTTTTCGATCAGGAAGCCGATGAGCTCGTTGTGTTCGTTGTCTAAGGAAGTGATGTCTTCGACCCAGTCTGTCTTCTTGTCATAGTCAACCGTTGTGGGGCAGATACCGTTATATAGGCGGACGATTCTGCCCATATATCTTCCCTGATATCTGAAGGCGGTGGGATTGGAATGACTGGCTTTGACTATCTTCTTGTGGGCAAAGCAGTAAGTAATGCCGTCCACAGTCTGATCAAAACGGTAGCCGAAGAATGGAGAAGGCCAGGAGCCGGAATGGAAGCTGTAAGACCAGCCTGAGGCGGGATTGGGAAACTCGATCAGCTTGGCGTAATCGATGCGGGTCAGAACCAAGGGATCGGCAGTGGGAATGTTCAGGGTGGGCATGGTTAACTGACTGGAATACGGGATGCTGATGGGAATGAGCTGCTGGATATCCTGCAGGAAATAGCTCAGTATCCAGCTTGGCAG
>LSQX01197605.1_pt2 | contig 13288 bp, 11 predicted proteins | sample 654561 | NCBI WGS metagenome assembly LSQX01 (sample SAMN04489861, study PRJNA283612) | anaerobic digester metagenome | isolation source: 4 biogas reactors fed with cattle manure at either 37C or 55C with and... | place: Denmark: Kongens Lyngby | collected 2014 | reverse complement strand
CGTAAAGTTCAAACTCAAACTCTCCGGCAGCCAAGGTTCTTCCGGTCAGTGTCTTCGTGCCCGACAGCGCGAGGCTGCCTGTGGCGGCGTAGGTGTTGACGAAGGTCATTGTGGCCGCGTTGTCTGAGGGAACAACTTGGATTGTTCCATCGCCCTTGTCCGTGATGGTCACGGTTACCGTGTACACAGAAACTGCGTAGGTCACACCACCTAGGGATCCAGATTTCTCTTTCACAGTGTAGGTCTTCGTGCCGACGTCGGTTAGGTCATAATTGAGTGCCGCGAAATTGACGCTGCCATCGGCTGCGTTGGTCACGGTTTCAAGCAAGGTCGCGCCTTCGTAAAGTTCAAACTCAAACTCTCCAGCGGCCAAAGTTCTTCCGGTCAGCGTCTTCGTGCCCGACAGCGTGAGGCTGCCTGTGGCGGCGTAGGTGTTGACGAAGGTCATCGTGGCGGCGTTGTCTGAGGGAACAACGAGGAGTGTTCCATCGCCCTTGTCCGAGATGGTCACGGTCACCGTGTACACAGAAACTGCGTAAGTCACACCGTTCAAGGATCCGGACTTCTCTTTCACCGTGTAGGTCTTCGTGCCGACGTCATTGAGCGTGTAGTTAAGTGTCGCGAAGCCGAGGCTGCCGTTAGCCGCGTTGGTCACGGTTTCTAGCAGTGTCGCGCCTTCGTAAAGCTCAAACTCAAACTCTCCTGCGGCTAATGTTCTACCGTTCAGCGTCTTCGTGCCCGACAGCGTGAGGCTGCCTGTGGCGACGTACGTGTTGGTGAAGTTCAGTTGGGTTGGATCCGGAGTAGCAACAACCTGCAGCGTTCCATCGCCCTTATCCGAGATGGTCACGGTCACCGTGTACTCAGTGGCGGCGTAAGTCACTCCACCCAAAGACCCGGACTTCTCTTTCACCGTGTAGGTCTTGGTGCCGATGTCATTGAGCGTGTAGTTGAGCGTCGCGAAGCTGATGCTGCCATCGGCCGCGTTTGTCACGGTTTCAAGCAAGGTCGCGCCTTTGTAAAGCTCAAACTCAAACTCGCCTGCGGCTAATGCTCTGCCGTTCAGTGTCTTCGTGCCCGACAGCGCGAGGCTGCCTGTGGCGACATAGGTGTTGGTGAAATTCAGCGCACTAGCGTTGTTGCTTGTAACATCAACGTCCAGGGTGCCATCGCCGTTGTCAGCGATTGTTACCGTAACAGTATAAGAGATAACCGAATAGGTCACGCCTCCTAGTGATCCGGTTTTCTCTTTCACCGTGTAGGTCTTCGTGCCAACGTCATTGAGCGTGTAGTTAAGTGGCGTAAAGCCGATACTGCCGTTGGCCGCGTTGGTCACGGTTTCAAGCAAGGTCGCGCCTTCGCGAAGTTCAAATTCAAACTCTCCTGCGGCTAATGCTCTACCGTTCAGTGTCTTTGTGCCCGACAGCGCGAGGCTGCCCGTAGCTGTATAGGGTTTGTGGATATGGATAGTCACCAATGCTGTATCAGTCAATACTGTGGTGACGCCATCGATTACGACGGTTGTTGATATCTGGTAAGTGTAGGTGACGTCTCCAACGTAGCTTGGATCAGCCACATAGGTGAAGGAACCGTCCGCATTCTGAGTAAGCGTGCCGTGGGCCGGCGGGGATCCAATGACCACGACTGATCCACTGATCGGAGTCGATGTGCCGCCGTCCTGGCGCTGATCCGTCGACTTGTCGTTGATCAAGACGCCTGAACCAGGCACGGTTAGAGTCTGTCCTGCCTCCACGCTGTACTCGTCATCTACAGCAATCGGCGGTACGGGTACCGAAGGTTTGGGGAATATCAGCGTATGGTTTCCGGCAGAATAATGGGTATTTGACGCGATGGTCGTAAAATCAAGATCGGCTGGATTTTTCCCCGCAATATCGGTATCGTTAGTGAAAGCTGCCCCATAGATGGGGTCGGCAGCGTGGACTCGGAAAGTCAGCGTTTTGGTCGCCGTGCCAATGGCACCAATGGTCCAGGTGACGATACCGGCGGACTCGCTCGCGGTTGTTCCGGAAGGAATGGGGCCAATGAAAGATACGAAACTAAACCCATCTTCAATATAGTCCGTCACCACGGCACCGCTTGCTACGCTGTTGATCGTATTCGAGAGCTCAGCAAAAACGGCGTCCATGCCTGCGGCGGTGGTAATGGGGAAGAAAATTTCCTGGTATTTGTTTGATCCCGTCGGATTGAGTGTCGCCGCGATGTTGGCAGCCTGGCTGGAATCGGAGTTGAGACCGATTGTGTAGATTTTTGTTCCTGCGTTCGCAGTCTTAAGCGCCAGCGCTTCGGTAATTGCCGCATCTTTTGCGGTTGTTGAAAAGCCGATGCCGGAACCTTGGGTTACGCCTGAACTATCGTAGTATCGGTTAGGTTCACCATCTGTCATGAAGATGACATACTTGTTCGCGCCTGCCCTTGCACCGGTATTCGTGTAGCCTGGTGGATTTGGGTCAGCCCCCGACAAGATTCTGCTGGCCAGCCAAAAACCTGATTGGATATTGGTTGTGCCGCCCGGCGAGACGCTGCTGTAACTATTTTTGACGTTTGTTTTGTTACTTGAGAAATCCGTCAATCTTTTCGCATCATCATACTTCGAGCCTGAGATGAGATCTGTTGAATAGGAAACCACCGCGACCTGATTGTCGAGTCCGGTCGCCAGCACCTCATCGACGAATCGATTCGCTGCTGCTTTCAAGATCTGCCAACGACTATCTTCACCCGCAGGGGGGTTACTGTTCGTCGTCATGCTCCAGTTCATACTGCCCGATTGATCTAAAACAAGGACAATATCATTTTTGACCGGAAGTGGATTGCCCACGACCGAGAGAGTTACATCGTAGTCGCGAGTGCCTGGCACTCGCACAGCGGTCTTGTCAATTTCGACTTCACCAGGAGCACCCGCCGCATAAACGGGATTTTCCACGGAAACCAAACTGATTGAAACGATCATAAGAAAAGCCAGCACTACAGATAGCAATTTATTCATTTTCATTTTCATTTTTTGTTCCTCCGAATCCGTATGAGTTTGTTTTAGATAAAACACCCAGTTTTGTTTGGTTTTGACTTTCGTCCTGATTCGTTGATCCATCGAGTAAAATCGACCAGAGAGAAACGCATCATTCCTTTTAACATTCATTCAAGACGTCCCCAGATGCTGAACAATCTCTCCTTGTTATACAGACGGAGCTAGAAACCTTGAGGCCATTCATCTTGCCTGCAACGTTACTCACCATAGAAATGGGAGAAACGCCACTGGAATTTGATTATATTCAATATGTGTGGTAAAATACGCAGATTTGTTACAGATTTAATGAAATTATGGCAATTACTTAATTTATCAAGTCAAATTAGATAAAAGCGTCACAATACAGTGAAAAATCTCGAACCATCCTCTGTCCGCTCACCAACGGACATCGGATGAGTCTATCCTGAATTGAATTTTATCACAGGAAAAGCAGAGAGTCAACTGATAATCTGGTAAATATAAGTAATATCTACTAAAATGATAAAATGATTTATAAATATTATAGTAATATTTTATCTAACATTCATAGTATGTTTAATCTATTTAGCAATACAAAGCGGCTGATAGTTGACATATGTCATTAATCCGCGTATACTTGGACATGTAATTAGCATATATTTTATAAAAAGGAGGAAATAATTATGCCAGCAAGAGATAAGACAGGGCCAAGGGGTTCTGGTCCCATGAGCGGAAGAGGGATGGGTTCCTGTAATGATGGAAGCGAAATCCGTTCTGAACGTGGCAGAGGGATGGGATTAGGTTCCGGCCGTGGACGCCAGCGCGGCTTCGGTAGATTCGGGAGACTATTCGGAAGGCGATCCGGAAAGAAATAAGAAAAATAGCTTGAAGAATAAAGATAATTATTTCAAGATCAACTCGTGGTCATTGCAAGTATATTGGAAGGCCTGTAAAGGGTATCAGAAATGATCGGAAATACTTCCGGTCATTTTTTTGTAGCGAAAATGAAAGCGATAGCAGGGACCTGTCGAAACGTAGAAGAGTCTGTAACATACTATGGTCACCATTTGCTTGACTCAAAAGCTTATTCATTACGCAGCTAACCTTCACGTATTCAGATGTTACACGTTCTTGACATATGTCACCAATGCGTGTATTGTAGTGATAGTAAATGACATATGTCCTAAATATAAGGAGGAAATTAATATGGCAGCAAGAGATGGAACAGGTCCAATGGGTACAGGCCCAATGACCGGCAGGGGCTTGGGTCCTTGTAACACAGGTAGTGAAAGATTGGTCGGATACGGATACGGGCGCGGCGGCGGAATGGGATTTGGTCCCGGACGCGGCAGAGGCATGGGATTTGGTCCCGGGCGCGGTTGTATGCGCGGATTCGGCGGATACGGAAGAGGATATGGTAGGGGCTATGCCGCTATGCCTTATCCGGAAGTAAACGAAAAAGAATATTTGGAAGAAGAAAAAAAGTATCTCCAAAATCAACTCGAGGGCATTTCTAAGAGATTAGAAGACCTGTAAAGAGTATCAGGGATAACCGGAAATAGTCCGGTTATTCTTATTTTATCGCGGAGGTGCGAAACGATGGCAAGACCTATGAAAAGGAGAAATGTGTGCCAACTGCCGGTAACTAACCGGTTTGGTCCTATCGATTCAGCTGTCCGTGAGCCGGGACTCGTCTCGATGACGGTTGACGAATACGAAACAATTCGTCTGATCGATCTCGAGGGATTTACCCAGGAAGAATGCGCCGAGCAGATGAGCGTGGCTCGCACTACCGTGCAGGGTATTTACGTCAAGGCCAGAGAAAAATTGGCAGATTCACTCGTAAATGGTAAATTGTTAATTATTGAAGGAGGCGAATACCGGCTGTGCGACGGACTCGGAGACGGGTGCGGTCGCGGCTGCCAGCGTCGTGGACGTGGCAGAGGCATGCAAGGCAGACAAGGCAGGCGTGGCCGGGGCAATTAACCATGGACTCATATTCTGATAAAGTCATCGAACACTTTATGTGTCCCCAAAATGCTCATACGATGCCCGACGCAGATGCGGAAGGCATGGTCGGTGATCCCGCATGCGGAGACTGTCTGGTCATGTACATCAAGGTGCAGGACAATAAGATAGCGGACATCAGTTATCTTGTTTACGGGTGTTGCGCAGCTGTCGCGACCTCTAGCATGACAACCGTTCTGGCGCGAGGCAAAACATTAGACGAAGCCTTGAGTATCACAGAGGAAGATATTGTCGAAGCACTCGACGGACTTCCTGAAGCAAAACTGCATTGCTCGGTGCTTGGGGTAAGCGCCTTGCGCAAAGTAATCAACAATTATTTGGAATTAATACAATCAAAACAATAGAGAATGGGAGAGAATTATGAGAATAGCAATACCGGTAGATGAAAAAAATATTGACTCGAATGTGTGTATGAGTTTCGGCCGTGCGCCTTACTACCTTATCTTCGACACTGACACAGATGAGAGTGAGTTCGTTGTGAACACCGCGGCAACAAGCGCCGGCGGAGCGGGCATCAGAGCCGCGCAGATTGTGGCAGACCAAAAAGTGGATGTCTTGTTGACGCCGCGTTGTGGACAGAACGCCGCAGAAGTCATTCAGGCAGCCAACATCAAACTATATAAAACGTCGGGAACGTCGATTAAAGACAACATCGACGCCATGAAAGCCGGTACGCTTTCCCCGCTCGACGAAATCCACGCGGGACTGCACGGGCATTGAGGCGGATACGATGAAGATTGCAGTTTTAAGCGGCAAAGGCGGTACGGGCAAAACGCTCGTATCGGTCAATTTGGCAGCCGCGGCAGACAAATCGCTGTACCTTGACTGCGATGTGGAAGAACCCAATGGGCATCTCTTTTTCAAACCTGAAGATGTAGAGATAGAAGAGGTGTCCGTCGTGATCCCGGAGGTCAATCAGGATCTTTGTACCGGATGCCGTAAGTGCGTCGACTTTTGCCGATTCAACGCGCTCGCCTACGTAAACGATCAATTGATTGTATTTGAAGAAATCTGCCATTCTTGCGGCGGGTGCTTTATGGTGTGCCCCGAGAATGCCCTGATTAAAAAAGATAAAGTCATTGGGCGAATCGAACGGGGCCAGTCCGGCAGTGTGGAAGTTCATACGGGAATTCTCAACACCGGCGAGGTGTCAGGCATTCCGATCGTCGCAAAATTGCTCACGGGTTACAAAGATGATCCCGATGTCCCGGTATTTATTGACTGTCCTCCCGGTACAGCCTGTATTGTGATGGAAACAGTTGCCAGTGCCGATTACTGCATCCTGGTGGCGGAACCCACGATATTTGGCTCACATAACCTCAAGATGGTCCATGAACTGGTGACCCTCATGGGCAAACCAGTTGGTGTGGTTCTCAATAAAGTTCAGGAAGGCGATGATCCGTCGGAGGAATACTGTCTGCAAAATGATGTAAAAATTCTCGGGAAGATCCCCTACGACAAACGCCTCGGCTTGTTGAATTCAAACGCTGACATCGCCGTTAGGGTAGACACGCATTACAAAACGGTATTTTCACAACTGCTCAGCACCGCAAGAAAGGAAGCGACACGATGAAACAACTGTTGATTCTAAGCGGTAAGGGCGGTACGGGTAAGACAACTGTCGCGAGTGCTTTTATCAAACTCGCCCAAGCGAAAACATACGCCGATTGTGATGTCGACGCGCCGAACCTGCACCTGATCACAAGACATGATAGTGTGCCGGCACGCAAAGACTATTACGGGCTACCCAAAGCGCAAATCGATCCAGAACTTTGCATAAAATGTGATCTGTGCCGCCAGCACTGCCAATTTGGCGCGATCTCTGTCAATGACACCTATAGCGTTGATCAGTTTGCCTGTGAGGGCTGTGCCGTCTGTGACTTGGTCTGTCCCGTGGGAGCTGTCACATTGGTTCCGACCGTATACGGAGAGTTGATGTTATATAAGGAGGAGGACAAGATCTTCTCCACTGCGCAACTCAAAATGGGAAGCGGCATGTCGGGCATGCTGGTCGCCGAGGTGAAAAAGGCGATGAAAGACGCGGCCGTCCACAAGAAGTCTGCCATCATTGACGGATCGCCGGGAATCGGATGTCCGGTCATCGCGTCGCTTAGCGGGGTGGACACGGTTCTCGTTGTTACGGAGCCGTCCCTGTCAGGAATTAGCGATATGGAACGAGTGATTGACACGGCCCTGAAATTTGGAACCAAAGTCGCCGTGTGCGTCAATAAAGCGGATACCAACCCAGAGATTACCGGGCAAATCGAACGGTTCTGTGAAAAACAAGCACTGCGTTTCGTCGGCCGGATCCCCTACGATTCAGAGGCGATCAACGCGATCAATAAAGGACAGTCCATCGTGGAGATTGACTGCCCATCGGGAGAGGCAGTACGCGATGTCTACAAACGGACCATGGCACTGCTTTTTGATGAAGAAGGCGAAACTGAACAATGATTATTAAAGCATTGGCCGAAAATACAACCCGTTCAGACGGCTTGGGATGTGAGCACGGGCTCAGCCTATACATTGAATCGCTGGATCACAAGCTCCTGTTCGATACGGGAGCGAGTGGTCTGTTTCTAGAGAATGCCAAAAAGATGGAGGTTGATCTCTCCGATGTTGAGTTTGTCGTGATCTCTCATGGACATTACGACCATGGCGGCGGTCTCGATACTTTTCTTAAAATCAACGATCATGCGGAAGTGTTTTTGCATCCCTTGGCTTTCGGAAAGTACTACGCGCTGCGAGCGAACGATGAACTGGAATACATAGGAATAGATGAGACCTTAAAAGATAACAAGCGGATCGTTTTTACAACGGATCGATTTTCGATCACCAAGGGTATTCGGGTTTTTTCAAATGTCGTGCAGGCAGAACCGCTTCCGGCGTCGAACCGCAGCTTGCTGATGAAAGTCGACGCGAAAACAGTGAACGATGCGTTCGCCCATGAGCAGAATATGGTGATCGAAGAAGACGGGCTTATGCTGCTTGTAACGGGCTGTGCCCACAACGGCATCGTTAATATTGTCAACCATTTTTATACGATCAAAGGGCGTATGCCCGATTATGTGATCGGCGGGTTTCACCTTTCCAAAAGTGATGACGACCACGAACCTGATGAACAGATTGAGCGTATCGCGAAATACCTGCTTGAAACAGGGGCAAAGTACTATACCTGTCACTGCACCGGCCTAAAACCATATGATCGGTTGAAAGAATTGATGGGCGAACGCATTGACTACTTGGCTACAGGCGATGTAATAGAAATTCAAAGATAACGGAGAAACGTGATGAGCGAAGATTGCAATCAAGACTGCGGCAGTTGTATGGAAGACTGCGCGGACAGAACAGAACAGCCGGTGGATTTCACCGGTAAGTTGCACGAGTTGAGCAGTGTGAAAAAAGTCATTGGCATTGTCAGCGGCAAAGGCGGCGTCGGCAAGTCACTTGTCACGTCATTGCTTGCGGTGGCCATGAACCGGCGAGGTCATCGCACGGCCATTCTCGACGCAGATGTGACCGGATCTTCAATCCCTAAGATGTTCGGTGTCAACGAACGGGCGAGGAGTGATGAGCTGGGCTTGTATCCGGTGAGGAGCAAATCCGGCATTGAGATTATGTCGATGAACTTGCTTCTTGAGAAGGACACCGATCCCGTGATCTGGCGCGGGCCGTTAATCGCCGGCGTGGTCAAGCAGTTCTGGACCGATGTGATCTGGCATGACATTGATTTCATGTTCATTGACTTGCCTCCGGGCACAGGCGATGTTCCCTTGACAGTTTTCCAGTCGATCGCCGTAGACGGCATCGTCGTCGTGACCTCTCCTCAGGAGCTTGTGTCAATGATCGTGTCGAAGGCCGTTAACATGGCGGAGATGATGAATATTCCCATCTTCGGCCTTGTGGAAAATATGTCTTATTTTCATTGTCCTGATAATGGCAAGGACTACCAGATCTTCGGCGAAAGCCACATCGAGGAGATCGCGAAAAAACACAATTTGAAAGTGCTCGCCAAATTGCCGATTGATCCCAAGATCGCGGCAGCTTGTGACGCGGGCGCGGTTGAAAGCATTGAAGGCGACTGGTTTGACCAGACAGCCGATAGTTTTGAGAAAACGGAGAACAATGAAGTGATGGAAATAGCGGTTACAAATGAAGGCAGTCATAAAGTGATGAAAATTGCTGTCGCAAGTGAAGGCGATCGGGTAACAGAACATTTCGGGCATTGTGAGAATTTTAATATTTACGAAGCTGAAAACAACCAGATTGTCCGAAGTGAATCGATCCCCAATCCGGGTCACAAACCGGGGTTCCTGCCCAAATTTTTAAACGAGCTGGGAGTCAACGTCATTATCTCTGGCGGAATGGGTGGCGGCGCGGTCGATCTTTTCAATGAAGACAATATTGAAGTTGTGGTCGGAGCGTCGGGCGACGCCAAAGCGGCCGCGGAAGCCTATCTCACAGGAGCGCTCGCTTCTACCGGGAACGTTTGTCATGAGCATCAGCATAGTGATTAATGTGACGATTAGATAAGCTAAGTAATTTAAGAAAATTAATATAGACGTGGGGCCGGCTCTTCAAGAGTCGGCCCCACATTTTTATTGACTAAAAGGTTTGAGATTGTCCTTTGAGTGTTGTCTTATGTTAGACGTGCCCTCAGGTGTTCGAGCATGTCGGTGGTCATGGCCGCGAGGTCATAATCAGGTTCCCAGTCCCACTCCTCACGCGCGCACGAATCGTCCATGGCATTGGGCCATGAGTCCGCGATGGCCTGAAGGACAGGATTTACGTCATAGGTGAGTTCGAAATCAGGTATATGTTTTTTGATTTCCGCGGCGATTTCTTCAGGGGCGATGCTCATCGCCGAGAGGTTAAAGGCATTGCGGTGTACGAGGCGATCGGGATCTGCTTCCAAGAGCATCGTGAATGCTTTCAGGCAATCGGGCATGTACATCATGTCAAGTTTAGTGCCTTCGGCGATGCAGCTCTCATATCGACCTTGCCGGATCGCTTCGTAATAGATATGGACGGCGTAATCCGTTGTGCCGCCTCCGGGCAGTGCCTTATGTGATATGAGCCCGGGCAACCGCACTCCGCGTGTATCGACGCCGTATCGGTTGTGGTAATAATCGCAGAGCAGTTCCCCAGCCACTTTTGTGACACCGTACATCGTGTTTGGACGCTGAATTGTATCCTGAGGCGTCTGGTCCGGAGGGGTTGAGGCGCCGAATGCCGCGATGGAGCTTGGGGTAAATACACGGATATTGTTTTCACGCGCCACTTCGAGAACGTTGTAGAGACCGTTCATGTTGATATTATAGGCGAGTTGCGGACACGCTTCGCCCGTTGCCGAAAGGACCGCCGCAAGGTGAATGATCGTATCAATATTATGAATCTCACACAGGTGCGCAAGCCGTTTGGCATCCATGACATCAAGCAGTTCAAAACATCCTTGCTCACAGATTTCAGGCACATCTTTTAGCCTGATACTGGATGCGACGACGTTATCGATGCCGTATTCTTTTCGAAAGTGGAGTGTTAATTCTGTACCGATTTGTCCGAGACCTCCGGTCACTAATATCTTGCCCATAATCCCCCTCAGTTCTCATTAATAGATGTGTTGACTTTATATGACGTTATTTTATCACAGGGATCAGGTTGTGAAGGTTGTCAGTTTTCAATTGGATCGGCTATAATGAACGGGCAGGCCGAATAACAGCACCTCTATGCTGATTCGGGTATCCGTATAAATCATTGAATTTTGACAATTGAACGACAATAGAGGCGCAGTGGATGTGTAAAAGTGGCAACAATCCCGGGATCGGGGTCGCGTTGAAGTATCCATTGCCGAAGGGAGACAGGGTGATCCCTCCTGTCTAATCCTGGTAAACCGGACAAAGGGCGGTTTACTGTCATGCTCAGCATGAAGCGCTATGCGTTTTTCGTAAAAGAAATAGGCGGCGCTTTATTTTTGGAAAAAATAAAATAGCCATAAAAGAAGGAGACATAATTATGATACAGGCCATGATTCGTGTACGCATCGGCGCGGGTGACGCTCACTACGGGGGACAACTTGTAGATGGGGCACATCTGTTGAAATTGTTCGGTGATGTGGCAACAGAACTTTTGATCCGGCGTGACGGGGACGAAGGACTTTTTCGTGCCTATGACAACGTAGATTTTCTTGAGCCGGTCCGGGCAGGTGATTTTATCGAGGCCAAAGGCTGGATCGCGGAGGAAGGCAATTCATCGCGCAAGATGAAGTTTGAGGCCTGGAAAATGATCGCGCCAAGGCCAGATCTCTCCGACTCAGCGGCCGACGTGCTCGAAGAGCCCGTCCTTGTCTGTCGGGCTTCAGGCACGTGCATCACGCCGAAAAGTAAACAGAGAAAATAGGAAGGACCACTATGTCAAAAATTATTATTACAGCTGCCATAAGTGGGGCGGAAGTTACTCAGGCAATGAATCCGGCCGTTCCTTATACGGTGGACCAGTTCGTCAGGGAAGCTAAATCAGCCGCGGATGCCGGCGCTGCCATTATCCATATCCACGCGCGTGAGGAAGACGGCACGCCCACACAAGATCGCGAACGGTTTCGCGTTCTGATCGATGCCATCAGGGACGCGTGTCCGGAGGTTATTCTCCAGCCATCGACAGGCGGCGCAACGGGTATGACCGCAAAGGAGCGTTTGCAACCCACTGAACTCAACCCGGAAATGGCAAGTTTAGACTGCGGCACCATGAACTTTGGCGGAGACGAAATCTTTGTCAACACGGAAAACATGATCATCGAATTCGCCGCTCGTATGAAGGAACGCGGCATCAAACCGGAACTCGAATGCTTCGATAAAAGTCATATCGATATGGCGATGAGGCTCGTGAATAAAGGACATATCGACCGTCCCCTCCATTTCAATATTGTGTTGGGCGTCAACGGAGGCGCCGCGGCGACACCGCGCGACCTTCTCTTCTTGCGCCATTCACTTCCGGCCGATGCCACCTTTACCGTTTCGGCGATGGGGCGTCACCAATTGGCGATGAACGTTATGGCCATGGTCTTGGGTGGGCATCCCAGAACGGGTTTTGAAGACAATCTCCAATACAGCCGCCGAGTCAACGCGGAAAGCAACGGCATGCTTGTGGCGCGCCTTGTTCGGATCGCGAGTGAGATGGGACTTGAGATTGCCTCTCCGGACGAGGCGCGTGAACTATTGCAGATGCCGCCCCGGAAATAATTGATCATATTATTTAGTGGCTTTTGAAAAATTGATATTAAGAGGAAAGGGACTCTGATATGACCATGGGAAATAAATACGGCGCACACCGCGTTCTTGAACCAAAAGGGTTGCTGCCGCAGGCGGCTCAGACCATAGACAACACGATGACGCTATTCGACAACGAAATTTTGGTCGACGTCTCCGCGCTCAATATTGATGCCGCAAGTTTCCGTCAGCTATGGGAAGAGGCTGAAGGCGGTGAAGCGCGTCTCAAGGCGAAGATTATCGCGATCGTCAACGAGCGAGGCAAGATGCAAAACCCGGTGACGGGGTCAGGTGGCATGCTGATGGGGACCGTTGCCGCGATTGGCTCCGCTCTTAAAGACCGCGATCTCAGGGTCGGCGACCGCATCGCGACACTCGTGTCACTGTCCCTGACGCCACTCCATATCGAGGAGATTACGGCCGTATATCCTGACATTGAACGCGTCGAAGTGAGAGGTCAGGCAATACTGTTTGAGAGCGGTATCTACGCCAAACTGCCCAGTGATATGAGTGAAAATCTCGCGCTGGCCGTGCTCGATGTCGCGGGCGCGCCTGCCCAGACGGCGAGAATCGTCAGTCCTGGCGACAGCGTGCTGATCCTCGGCGCAGGCGGCAAGAGCGGGATGCTATGCGGGTATGAGGCCATGAAGCGCGTTGGCCCATGCGGCAATGTGGTCGGAATGAGTCGTAACGAACGCCCCCGCGACACACTGCTCACCAACAACCTCTGCCATGAGTTCTTTGTGGCCAACGCGCAAAACCCAGTCGAAGTGCTAGAAAAGGCGTTGGCCGCGAATCATGGCTGTGAATACGATGTTGTCATCAATGTTGTCAACATCGATGGCACGGAGATGTCGTCGATCCTACCGGTCAAGCAAAGTGGATTGGTTTATTTCTTTAGCATGGCGACCAGCTTTACGCGTGCCGCGTTAGGCGCGGAGGGTGTCGGAAAAGACGTCACCATGATCGTCGGCAACGGGTATACGAAAAACCATGC
>LSQX01141666.1_pt1 | contig 13288 bp, 9 predicted proteins | sample 654561 | NCBI WGS metagenome assembly LSQX01 (sample SAMN04489861, study PRJNA283612) | anaerobic digester metagenome | isolation source: 4 biogas reactors fed with cattle manure at either 37C or 55C with and... | place: Denmark: Kongens Lyngby | collected 2014 | reverse complement strand
CTGCCAGGGTCTTTGAACCAAAGGAGCCGTCCACCTTCCCAACATTGAAACCTAATGCGTTAAGTTTCTGCTGTAAATACTTTACCTGGGTCCCCTTACTGCCTCGTCTTAGAGTCTGGGTAACGGGCGGTATTTCATTTTTAGGTGGAGTCTCCGGCTTCGGATCTTCAGGCTTTGGGTCTTCAGGTTTTGGATCTTCCTGCTTAGGCTTAGTTGGTGTAATTGAATTAAGCTTTGCCCTCGTGGCAGGACCTACTACCCCATCTACGGCAAGACCGTTGGCCTTTTGAAAGGCACGAACCCCTGCCAGGGTCTTTGAACCAAAGGATCCGTCCACCTTCCCAACATTGAAACCTAGCGCGTTAAGTTTCTGCTGTAAATACTTTACCTGGGTCCCCTTACTGCCTCGTCTTAGGGTTGTTGTAACTTTTGGTAAACTGTTTCCGCGTGATGAGTCCGAATTTTGCACCCCTGGTTTTGTATCTTTTTGCTTAGGTTCAGCCTGTGTAATTGAATTTAGCTTTGCCCTTGTTGCGGGACCTACTACTCCATCTCTTGCCAAACCGTGAGCTTTCTGAAATGCAAGTACCGCGGCCCTTGTTTTTGGTCCAAAGGATCCGTCCACTTTACCTGCATTAAACCCTAGGGAATTCAGCTTTTCCTGTAGGATCTTCACCTGGCCGCCCCTACTGCCCTGACGCAAGGTTTGAGTAATAGTAGAGGATGCGGCATTTAGTTGATTGTTTGGTAACAGAACTTGCCCTAAGAATATCAAGGTTATCAAACTGAAAATAAATACCCTTGTTGTCATTCTCCTTGACACATCTTCACCCCCTTTTAATATTTATCTACTATTACAATTCTATGAAATTTTCTTTATAGAATTGTAAAGCACTTTACATAATTNNAAGCACATTTTGTCGGAAAAATCAAGTTTAACCAAAAAAAAACCCCTTTTCCATAGATAGGGGTTACTCTTATAGTCATTAAGGGACATACCTATAACTTATTTTTCCATATTCGCTAAATACTCAATGGACGTTACCTCTTCGTCCTCTACCAAAAATACCAATTGAGATTGACCTGATTCGTATTTATAGGTGTTGAGTTCTTTAGTATAATCATCACCATAGATTTCTATCAAACTATTAAGATTGGAATATAGGTAGACTCCTTCTTTGGTTGAAACGCTATCGTCCAGAATCACCACTGACAATACATGGTCAACTCCCTCTTTCTCATAGGTGAGTATTTCAAAACCACTATAGCTATAAATTTTCTCCATACCGGGTAAAGCACAACTTTCTGCTTCAAAGTACTCCATGGGCTCACCCAATTTCTCAAGGATGAGTTCCATTTTGGAATGCATCGCTATGGTTACGCCATCAAATACAAATTCATATCCTTTTTCTTCATTAACTTCCTGATTTTCCTGGTTATTGTCTGGATTCTGACCCTCTTGAACATCCTGTGAATTATCTTTATTGCCATCAACAGGCATGTCTCCAGTAACATCCCCGGCTGTGTTTCCGCCCTTACTACAAGCAGCAAGTAATAAGAGTAAGGCCAATGATAATATAAGTATCCTTTTCATCTCTATTCTCTCCCTTAAATTCCATAGTTCAATACCACATGATCGTCATGCTTAATCGTATCTCGGTTATAACCTGGACCTATTCCCGTTTCTCTACGCCCAAGCTCTTGAGATAGCCGTATTCCTCGAGCTCCCTCAATTGCTGTTCCTTCATACTATAATAGAATTCTACCTTTTCATCCCATACTTTTTTTAGTTCCTCGTCCCCTCTTCTATCTTCCAAACCATAAGTTTTCCTTAAAATATCGCCGAAATATACTGCCAACTTCTCTGCCCCAGATAAGTTCAGGTGGAGACCGGCATCATAGGTATCTACATTGAAATCAATACCTACCTCATCGATCAGATCAAGGAAGTTTATATACATCAGGTCATGTTTATTGGCATACTCCCGCATTTGCTCATCCCATTCATCATACCAATAGGGATATATGCTAGGAGCTTTCATCAGTACCAAATCTATATCGTTATCTTTACATAGCTCTACCATGCGGTCTAAATAATAATATGATCTTTCGCCGAACTGGTAGCTTGAGAGTTTTCTCCCTTTAGGAATTGATTTCACGGGTTCAACATCCACCCTCATGTAGTATCCATTATGGGAAATCTTGTCCTTCTTGAAAAGGTATTTGAAATCCTCGCTTGTCAGCTCACTCCATCTGGAATGATACCTGAGTAATGGAAATATATACTCAATCAAATTCTCATCATCCATCATCGAAGCCTTTATAGCTTTTATTTTTTCCATAGAAAGCTTCATTCCATCCAGATTTAGGCGATTATAGGCTTCCTTCTGAGGCTCATCATATTTCATAGCCAGAACATTGAATACGACCACTTTTGGCTTCTCATACTTTAATGTCTCCTCTAACAGATAGTATGATTGCCATATAAGCTGTTGAGCACCCCCACGAATAAAGCTGGTAATTCCATATTTCTCCCATAAGGTGATGGGCGAAATGTTCTCGTAAACCTCACAATCCCCAATAAAAACCACATCATGATCTGTCTCCTCATGATAATACTCTTCAATTAAGGAGCCTTCGACTATGGCGGTGACATATTTAGGCACCATCAACTTTTGTAAAAACCATAATGTTATAAATAAAAAACAAATTGTCGCAATTTTTAGTCCTATCCTTTTTTTATTCATAACACCCTCCTAGAACTGATTGTATATAAACTGGCTGGAATCATAACCCACACCATAGGCTCCAAAAATAAGAATCATAATGAACATAAAGGAATATACTGCATAACGAAGCGGTTCAGGCTCTTGGGCGAGCCTTGATCTTACACTACCCTTTCTCTGAGCAAGGCTTACGCCAAGGAGCAGAATAAGTCCTATAAGGAGTATGCAATAATCTGCCATGTTGAGCCCAAGATCTAAAAGCACTCCCCCAAACAACTCACGGTAATTGAAGACCGTAAACATGGAACCGAACATTCTAAAAGTGGTAGGTACATCCCTATAGCAATCAAACATTCTTATAGAGCTCATGAGAAGTACAGTACGTACCACTTGGAACAAACGAAAGCCAAAGGCATTCCTGACATTAAACTTACTATGGAACCATGCATAAAAGGGTTCTAGTTCCTGGGATATAATAATTACCACGCAATTTGCCAGACCCCAGGCTATAAAGTTCCAACTGGAGCCATGCCATATGCCGGTTACAAACCAGACGGTAATAGTGGATATATATACCGGTATACGCCTACCTATTGCGCCGCCAAAGCGTTCCCTGGTAAACTTGAACACCCTCATCATAGGCTTACTGACAGATATGGGGTAAAATAAATAATCCTTAAACCATGTACCCAAAGTAATATGCCATCTTCTCCAATACTCCGCTATGGATTTTGAAAAATAAGGTCTGTTAAAGTTCTCCTGGACCTCTATACCTAATACCTGGGCTATACCTATGGTAATATCAATACCACCCGTGAAATCAGCATAGAGTTGAAATGCATAAAAAAGCATCCCCACCAAAGCAAAAGCCCCCTGGTACATCTCCGGATCCCGTATTATGGTATTGACAGCGACCAGAATGCGATCCGCTATAACCAGCTTCTTAAAGTATCCCCACATTATCCTCTGAATGCCAAAACTGAAACTCCTATGTTCAAAGCTATGCTCTTTGAAGAGTGTTTTGGACAGGTCATCAAATCTACTTATTGGCCCTTGTACAAGTTGAGGGAAGAAGGATACAAACAAAGCAAGTTTGAAAATATTCTTCTCCGGTGAATACTTGCCCCTAAATACATCTATAATATAGCCCATAGTCTGAAAGGTGTAGAAAGAAATACCCATTGGAAGGGCTATATTTAAAAAGGATAACTGGCCTTGCCCCCCGAAGGCTCGGGATATAGCGTTTAAGTTAGCTATGGCGAAGTTAGAGTATTTCACTACCGCCAATATCCCGAAGTTTAGTAGCAGACATGCAACCAGCCATCTCCGCATCCTATATTTCATCATATCCCTATATTCCCTTTTATCAGCCCTCGAGAGGTCCTTCTTATGCTTGGCCAAGTACTGGGCCTGGGTTTGATTCAGCTTATCAATCCTTAAGCTGATTATATAGGTGGAAACGGTTGTAAATACAATATAAAGTATATATTTAGGACCGGCAAACAAATAAAAAACATAGCTGGCAAATAGAAGCAACTTCCACTGATGTTTCTTGGGAATAAGGTAATATACTATGAATAAAATTGATATAAAAGCTATAAAACCATAAGATGCAAACAGCATATTATCCCCCTGTTAATTCTAGTCCGATAGACGCTCAATTAGTTCATACATTGCCTTGGCGGAATTAAAGTTTTCCGGTATTATTTCGTCCGGTGGTATCGTAACTCCAAATTCCAACTTGATCTCTGATATCAAAGCAATTATATCAAATGAATCTAATATGTTGCTATCAATTAAAGTATCACAAGTTGTAAAATCCACATCGGGATGCATTTCCTCTAAAATCTCTAATAATTCTTCCATTTTATTTGGTCCCCCTTTTATTCTTAGCATAATGTTCTTTTAAGAAAACCCGATCTATCTTCTTGTTGGCGGTTAAAGGCATCTCATCCAAGGCCCTTAAAATGTTCGGAACCATATACCTAGGAAGCCTTTTTTTCAAAGCAATGGCTAAATCCTTTGAATCTATGTCACCAACATAATAAAGTTCTATCTTCTCGGTTTCTTCCCGATAAATACAGCAGGCACTCTTAATACCTTCTATCAAATTCACGTTATATTCGATTTCCCCCAATTCGATGCGATGACCCATATGTTTAATCTGATGATCTATACGGGATATAAACATCAATTCTCCTCTATCGTTATACCTGCCTAGATCCCCTGTCCGGTATATGAGTTCAGGATAAGCATTGTTTAACGGATTCTGTACAAATACCTCCCTGGTCCTTTCCGGATCGTTATAATATCCCATGGTTAGGGATGTACCCCTTATACATATCTCCCCTACTTCACCCTTGGCTGGAATCCGATTGTTTTCGTCCAGTAATATGATATCGGTGTTCCTAAAGGGTCTACCTATGGGCAGGACCTCATCATCACCAAAATCTCGATCCACTATATAATAACAGCTCATACCCGTAGCTTCCGTAGGCCCGTAAAGATTTACAAATTTGGCATTGGGTAAGGCCTTTCTCCAAAGATTAAACTGCTTCATTGGAAAGACCTCGCTGCCAAAGGCAACAGTATGAAGATGCTCTGGAACCGTCTCGTCCAGCACACCAAAAGCCGATATCATTGTCAGAGCAGAAACCACCCAGCATATGGTGTTAATCCTGTGTTCATTCAAGAATTCAACAAGTCTAATGGGGAACATAAACAGGTTTTTGGGTATGATATAGGCAGTTGAACCAAACTTCAGGGTAGGGTACAGCTCCTTCAGGCAAGCATCAAAATACAAAGGAGTTTGATTCCCAAAGACTGTATCCTCATTAAATTCCAAAACCTCGGATAAGTGCTCAATATAGTCTATCACGGAGCGATGACAAGCTACTACCCCCTTTGGTATTCCCGTCGAACCTGATGTAAATACTACATATATAGGATCTGTATCTATTGAGGCTTGTCGGATCCTATCAATAACATCCTCGTCTATAGGGGTTTTGACAATATCGTCATAGAGATATATCTCCCCATCATATTGAAAGGTTTTTACGATGTCTTTTGTGGTCTCATCACAGATTATAGCCCTGGGGTTTAGATTCTCCATTATAAGCTCAATACGGAAACGGGGCATCTCCTCATCAATTGGTACATAAAAGTTGCCGGCATAGACCACCCCATAAAAAGCCACGATGGCTTTGGGATGCCTATTCATAAACACAACCACAGGTTCTTTGTAGACGCCTTGACGATTCAAAAAAGTACCTATGGCCCTTGCCTGATCATAAACCTCACGAAAACTTATTCCGATTTCACCATTGGAATAGGCGATCTTTTCGGGAACCCTTTTTACAGTATAATCCAAGTATTCCAGTATATTGTTTTGCATGTCTTCACCCTCAATTTGAAATCAAACTGTAATATTGCTTTTTTAGTAACCTATTACAGCTAAGAATAGATGCCTTGGCCAGTACCTCCATCACATCTATATAGCCTGCACCTATAGAAAAGTCCCTTTTTATTAGTGATAATTCAGTACAACCCAGAATTATTGTTTCTGCACCGCTGTCTCGCAATTCCCTTGTGATTTTGCCAAAAAGTTCTATATTGGCAGGGTGACCTGCCTTGATATCATCATAAATGATCTTCATCACTCCCCTTTGTGCATAGCTGGAGGGAATGATGTGATCAATTCCGACAGAGGATAACCTGTCCTGAAACAAACCGCCGGCTAAAGTCCCATCAGTGGCAAGAATGCCCACTTTTTTAACGCCCTGCTCCTTTAAATGATTCGCTGTTTCAGTCACAGCATCTAGAATGGGAACGTCGATAAGCCTTACTAGATCATTATAAAAATAATGTGCTGTTATACACGGAATAGAAATATGATCTGCTCCCAGCTCCGCCAGCCGTTTTCCTATTAACGCCATGGCTTTGACAGGACTTTCCTTACTTTCACCCAATATATATTTAGTTCTGTCGGGTATAGAAGGGCAATTGAATACTATCATATCCAGGTGGTCCTGGTCGTTTTGTGCATCTGTCATATTAACTATGAGTTCAATAAAATACGCCGTTGCCATAGGCCCTAACCCACCAATAACCCCTAATCTCATCCCTTGATCATCCCTCTTCGTCACGAATTACATAGCTATTCTTCCGGGGTAGTAGGATATTTGTTTTTATCCCATACATGACTGTTCTTGTTCTTTCTCGAATACGCTTCCAGCTGGGCATCAGTTAACATAAAGAATTCTCCACCGGTTCTTCTAGGCGTCGTATCGAAATGATACCAACCGTTCCCCAGATTGACCATGCTCCAATAATGCCCACCGCCCTTTTTAACGATATCCAAATTCTCTATTCCCGCTCTGGTTAAAAGTGCCTTAGCAGTTCCGAAATAGGCGTAACAATCTCCTTTGGCATTCTTTATTCCATCGTAGGCAGCCCTTACCCAATCCGTATTGTTATCATAGTCATTAACATATTTAATATGGGCTCTAGTCCAATCATATATTGCCCTTGCCTTTTGCTTTTGTGACATACCCTCGTTAATTATTTTTGCCAAAATTTGGTCCGCTAAAACATTAACTTCATCTGCACTTACATAATTTTTGGGTTTTTCCTTTACTATGAAGTTAATAGTTTTTGTTGAGATATTGCCTGAGGAATCCGTTGCCTTGTATATTACCGGATAACTACCAGGCTTCTTAAGATTTACTGCACTGCTATCTATATCCAGATCCACGTCTTCATCCCTATTATCGGTGACGGTGACATGTTTTCTGTATGACACCTTTTCTCCTATATAAACCAGTTTTTCGTTGTCCCCTTTGATTACCGGCGGTTCTGTATCCTCCAATATTATAAGAGGTGCTTTTAGCTCTGTCTGGTTTCCACTGGCATCCATCAATAAAATGGATACTTCCTGAGAACCTACATTATTGAAATCGGGTCTTTCTTTATAGGAAACTGTCACTTCCGAGTGATCTTCAATGTTCTCAACAAAGTTGTCAGCATCCAGTTCTTCACCAAGCCATATTTCTTGCTGTATTATATCAGCCTTAGGTGGTATATTATCAATTATTTGCAGTCTCGATGTGAATTCCCTTCCGTTACAATTTATTGCAATATCATACTCACCCGGATAGTTCATGTCTATGGCGGAAATATCGGTAACAAAGTCTCCGGTAAAATCTTCATCCATAAAAAACAGCCCAATATCCAGCGATTCAGTACCTACCCCAACTTCCACCAGTTCATGTACCATCCCAATAGAAAGCTTGGCTGTAAGCTGATACTCATTATCTCCTGCGTCTTTTAGTATTATAATAACATCCTGAACCCCTATAAATTCGAAATCGGGTTTCTCATAATAACTAATCTCTACCGCTGTTGCATCAACTACATCCTTTACAAAGGAACTTGCCTCTAGTGTCTTTCCAAAGGGTATTTGTTGATCTAACACCTCAGCGGTTGGAGGGATGGTGTCCACTATACTGAGAGTTGACGTGTATACCCTTCTCCCGATGCGTATTTTTATCTTGTATTGACCGGGTTTAGATGTATTAACGGTTGACATGTCCGTTACAAAAGTGCCTTCTACATTATCGCCCTTAATAAAATGGGATAAATCGGTGGCATCTATCCCTGCCTCCAATGTCACGCTTCGATAAACCTTATTTGAAGCATAGATCCTGGTTGCAATCAATAGTATAACAACAAATACAATTATAAAAAATCTCTTACTAATCCTTCTGCTGCCTATACGCATGTTCTGATACCCCTTGTCTTAACTGTTAACATTCTACTAAAACTATTATATAAATGCAAGATGTTTTGCCATGTTTACACTATGTTAATAAATAGCAGGGACACATATTACCATTATAAACCAATCATAACATGGAGTTGAACCAACTTTCGTCTATTATCTTAACTCCAAGCTCCCTTGCCCTATCCAACTTGCTGCCTGGATTTTCTCCGGCCAGTACATAGTCAGTTCTTTTGCTGACACTGCCTACGACCCTTCCTCCCCGTCCCTCTATAAGGGCTTTTGCATCGTTTCTTGTATAGTCCCTTAAGGTTCCGGTCAAAACAAAGGTCTTCCCCTTCCAATCATGTACCAAAGTATCGTCCCCTTCGCCAGTGGGCTTTGGCTCATTTGAAAAGTTCACTCCCGCCTGTCTCAATTTGTCAATTAGTCTTAAGTTTTGCTCTTCCCTGAAGAAACCCCTTACGCTTTGTGCTATTTTTGGCCCTATCCCTTCGATTGACAATAGATCGTCTTCTGTGGCTTCTATCAAATTGTCTAAGTGCCGAAATTTATGAGCAAGCAACTGGGCTGCCCTGGTACCAACCAACCTGATACCTAGCCCGAAAATCAGCCGCCTAAGCTCATTTTGCTTGCTAGCCTCTATAGCACTTAAAAGATTGTTTACGGACTTATCCCCCATTCGCTCGAGGTTAATCAATTGGTCGTAGTCAAGATAATATAGATCACCGGCATCATCTATCAAGTTATTGCCCAGAAGCTGATCCACTATAGCGGGCCCTAAGCCCGTTATATCCATGGCATCTCTGGAAACGTAATGAATGATAAGCCGTCTTTGTTGAGCAGGGCATGCATTGCCGGTGCATCTAAGCGCGGCCTCCCCTTCTATCCTGATGGTATGGGCACCACAAACAGGACAATAATCCGGCATCTGAAATTCCTTTTCATCACCGGTTCGCTTATCCATTTGTACTCTAACCACTTCCGGGATGATATCTCCCGCCTTTTGAATTATGACGTTATCGCCAATTCGAATATCCTTTTCTCTTATATAGTCTTCATTATGCAGACTGGCTCTTGCCACCGTTGAACCGGCAATATGTACCGGATCCAGCATGGCTGTTGGGGTCAGTACCCCTGTTCTTCCAACTTGGACTACTATCTCCCTTAAACGGGTCTCTGCTTGTTGAGCAGGAAATTTATAGGCAATGGCCCATCTGGGAGTTTTGGATGTAGCCCCCAAATTTTGCCTCTGTTTCATGGAATTCACCTTGATAACCAAACCATCTATGTCAAAGGGAAGATCGTTGCGCTTATCTGTCCATTCACTGCAAAGCTCTATTATATCGTCCATCGAAGAAGTCCTGTAGAGAAACGGGCTTATCTTAAGTCCGGCATCTTTCATAATATCCATTGTCTGCAGGTGATCTTGTATTTCTACTCCAGCTATCCTTTCCAGATTGAATAGGAATATATCCAAGGGTCTGGATGCTGTGATCCTTGGGTCCAGTTGCCGCAAAGATCCTGCCGCCGCATTCCGCGGGTTTGCGAAGGTAGGTTGTCCATCCAATTCCCTCCTGCTGTTAAGCCTTTCAAAATTCTCCTTGGACATAAAAACTTCTCCACGAACTTCCAGAGAATAAGGTTTATTAAGCCTCAGGGGTATAGACCTAACCGTCTTTAGGTTCTCGGTAACATCCTCGCCAACCTGACCGTCACCCCTGGTAGCACCCCTTATAAAACTTCCGTTTTCATATTCTAAGACCACCGATAGACCATCAATCTTAAATTCGGCTACATACTCCACCTCATCCCCCACCATACTCCTGACCCTGCGATCAAAATCCATCAATTCCTGATGATTGAAAGCGTTAGCCAGGCTGAGCATGGGCGATGAATGGACGACCTCTCCAAACCCTTCAGTAGGGGCTCCACCCACCCTTTGGGTAGGAGAATCAGGCGAATAGAATTCCGGATACTCTGCTTCCAATTCAATTAGTCGGCGGATTAGGGAATCATATTCTGAGTCGGTTATCGTAGGCTGATCCAAGACATAGTATTGATGATTGTGGTATCTTATCTCATCACGTAAATTTTCAATTTCTCTATAAATATCATTTTTATCCATATATCGATTCCCTCCTGCCTACAGTTTCTTTAACGGGGCATATGCTGCCATAAAGCTTCTTATTCCACCCTGCTCAAATGCAATCTTCAGCTCCTGATCATCTCCACTTCCACTCATAGCTACGATCGTACCTTTACCAAATTTCTTATGTATGATTTTTTGGCCCAGAGTAAAATCCCGGATAATCCTGTTACCACTTTTGTTATCCCTGTTGTTCCCCGATGATTTTAAAGGAGTCTGTAGGACCTCCATAGCCCCTGACCCTGATCTATTCCACCCGTGTCCCATATGTCCTTTGACGATATTGCCCTCGTCTTTGTTGCAATATGTGTTCCACATTTCTCCCGGGGATTGGTCGGTATACTCGATTAAATCCTGGGTTATCTCGTTTAAAAACCGTGATGGAGCATTACGATTATAGCTTCCAAATATATTGCGTTGAGCCGCAAAGGACAAATAAAGCCGCTCTTTAGCCCTGGTTATGCCAACATAGCATAACCGCCTTTCCTCCTCCATCTCCTGTTCCGAATCCATAGATCTGGAATGTGGAAACAGGTATTCCTCCATACCTGCAATAAAAACTATCGGAAATTCCAAGCCCTTAGCCGAGTGCATGGTCATCATACTAACCGCAGGTTGGCCTTCTCCCATACTATCCAGATCAGTCACCAGGGCAATATTCTCTAGAAACTCCACTAGTCCGGCATCCTCATTATCCCTCTGAAAATCTCTGGCCGCAGATATAAATTCCTTGATATTTTCCAGCCTGGATTCCGCTTCCAGTGTCCTTTCTTCCTTTAGGGCTTTTTCATAACCCGAGTAATCCAATAAGGCTTCAATAAATTCTGTTAAAGGCATAATCTCTTTCATTGCTATAAGGTTTGATATTACATCTCCAAATGCCTTAATCTTTTTCCTTATTCTGGTGGTAATTTCACCATAGTCATCCAAATCCAGAATAACACTAAAAATGCTTTCATCTTCCCTTATAGATATTTCCTCCAAATTACCCAAAGTAACACTACCTATGCCCCGCCTTGGAACATTAATAATTCTTTTTATGCTAATATCGTCTGCTGGGTTTGCAACCACCCTTAGATAGGCTATGATATCCTTTATCTCCTTCCTATCATAAAACCGTAAACCTCCGTACATGCGATAGGGAATACCATATCTCATAAGGGCGTCCTCAATAACCCGAGATTGAGCATTGGTCCTATAGAGAATAGCAAAATCCCCAGGGGATTTATCATCTTTAACTATATGTCCATGGATATGCTGACAGATCATATCCGCTTCCCGATGTTCATCCGCCAGCTTGTATACGGCTATTTTCTCACCACGGTTTTTTTGAGTCCACAGCCTTTTTTCTTTCCGGCCGCTGTTGTTTAGTATGATGCTGTTGGCGGCATCCAGGATCATTTGGGTTGACCTGTAGTTTTCTTCCAGTTTAATCACTCTGGCATTGGGAAAATCTCTTTCAAAATCCAAAATATTCCTTATATCTGCTCCTCTCCATCCATATATGGATTGGTCATCATCACCTACGACACATATATTTTGATGTTTCGCCGATAACAGCTTGACCAACATATATTGAGCGTGGTTGGTATCCTGATATTCGTCCACATGAATATATTGAAATCTGAATGAATAGTAATCCAGTACATCAGGTCTTAGATAGAAAAGTTCCAAGGTCCTGTTTATCAGATCGTCAAAATCAAGAGCATTGTTCTTTGTCAGCCTATTCTGGTACAGTTCATATAAATCAGCGATTCTTTCTTCCCGGAACTGACCTCTTGATTCGCTTTTATATTCACCAGGACTTATTATCTGGTCTTTAAGCTGACCAATCTTAGAGCGCATATCCTTGGCGTTATAATACTTTTCACTTAAGTCCAGTTCTTTTATACAATCCCTTATGAGTGCCAGCTGATCCTCTGCATCATAAATGACGAAATTCCTTGTAAAGCCTATCTTATCAATTTCTCTTCTGAGTATCCTGACACAGGTGGAATGAAAGGTGCTTATCCAGATATCATGACTCTTTTCTCCTATCAGGTTATGGATCCTCTCCTTCATCTCCCTGGCGGCCTTGTTTGTAAAGGTAATTGCCAAGATATTCTCGGGGCTGACCCCCAGGTCTTCTACCAAATGTGCAACCCTATATGTAAGAACCCGGGTTTTTCCGGATCCCGCCCCTGCGAGTACCAGAAGGGGGCCTTCTGTATGGAGCACAGCTTGTCTCTGTTGTGGGTTCAATAACTTCCTTAGTTCCATAGTTGCCTCAACTCCCAGTGAAATTTGCGAATATATCTGCTCGTGAGAAAATTCCCCTAGCTAAAAGACACCCTTAAGGGTGTCGAATTATTTGTCCAATAGCCTGTCCAATATGATCCTATACCCACCGGCACCATAAGTCAACGACCTGTTGACCCTGCTTATGGTAGCTGTACTGGCACCTGTTTCATCGGCTATGTCCTGGTAGGTTTTCTTCGTCCTGAGCATTTTAGCGACCTCCAACCTTTGGGCCAAGGATTTTATCTCATTTATGGTACATATATCTTCGAAAAAGCGATAACATTCCTCAAGGGTCTCAAGCTTCAAAATAGCGGAAAAAAGCTCATCAACCTGTTGATTCCGTAGCTTTGATTC
>LSQX01389951.1_pt1 | contig 13289 bp, 8 predicted proteins | sample 654561 | NCBI WGS metagenome assembly LSQX01 (sample SAMN04489861, study PRJNA283612) | anaerobic digester metagenome | isolation source: 4 biogas reactors fed with cattle manure at either 37C or 55C with and... | place: Denmark: Kongens Lyngby | collected 2014 | reverse complement strand
TTGAAGATGCCCGCCGGTCCGGCAATGTCATTCTTGTGATCGATGAATTGCATAACATCATGGGCGCCGGTGACGCCGAAGGCGCCATGAATGCCGCGAATATCCTCAAGCCGGCACTGGCAAAAGGCGAGATCCGCCTGATCGGGTCGACCACACTGGACGACTACCGTCGTTATATCGAAAAAGACAGCGCGCTGGAGCGTCGTTTCCAGAAAGTTATTGTCGATGAACCCTCTCCGGCTGAAGCCGTTGAAATTCTCAAAGGTGTTCGCGACTACTATGAAGCACACCATCATGTGACCTACGCCGATAGTGTTGTGGAGACCGCTGTACGCATGGCAGACCGTTATATCACGGACCGTTTCTTACCCGACAAGGCGATCGATTTACTGGATGAGGCCGGTTCCAATGCCAATCTGGCTGATACAACATTGATCAAGCTCGAGCACACCCGCAAGATGCTTGAAACACTGAAAGAGGAACAAAACGAGCTTGAGGGCAGAATATCATCCAGCCCTGAAGACGTAGCGCTATATGAGAAACAGGCTGAGGTGCGGTCCCGTCTGATTCGGGCAGAAGAAGAACTGACCGGTCTTGAAGATGCCAGTCAGCCAACTGCCATCTCATCGGAAGATATCGCACGTGTCGTTGAAATGTGGACGGGTATCCCGGTTCAGCGGATCAGTGAAACAGAGACGGAAAAGCTGCTTCATCTCGAGGAGCGCCTGCATGAACGCGTTATTGGTCAGGAACAGGCCGTGTCCGCGTTGTCCCGCGCCATCAGACGCCACCGGGCCGGATTTGGTAAAAAGCACAAACCAGCCTCGTTTATCTTCGTCGGTCCGACCGGCGTCGGCAAGACGGAACTGGTCAAAGCGGTTGCGGAAGCGATGTTTGAGAGCGAAGATGCGATGATTCGCCTGGATATGTCAGAATTCATGGAACCGCATACCGTCAGCAAACTGATTGGCTCCCCGCCCGGATATGTCGGCTATGATGATGGCGGTCAGCTGACAGAGAAAATCCGCCGAAAACCTTACAGCGTCATCCTCCTGGACGAGATTGAGAAGGCGCATGCAGATGTTTTTAACATCCTGCTTCAGATCCTTGATGACGGACGACTCACAGACAGCCACGGCAGACTGGTCAATTTTGAAAACAGCATCCTGGTGATGACATCCAATGCCGGTACAACGCTGAAAGCCAACGCGATCGGTTTCGGGGCAGAAGGACATGTTGCGCTTGAAAGCCGCGTTCAGTCCGTACTGAAAGACATGTTCCGCCCGGAGTTTTTGAACCGGATTGATGAGATCATCGTCTTCCATGAGTTGAGTCGCTCGGAAATCCGCCAGATCGTCGATCTGATGCTGGCTGAGGTGATCGGTCAGATGAAGGCGAAGGGCCTTGATTTTGTCGTTACAGATGGATTGAAAGATCATCTTGCCGAACAGGGCTATGACCCCAAATACGGTGCTCGGCCGCTGCGGAAAACCATACAGCGGCTGCTTGAAGATCCGCTGTCAGACATGATTCTGTCAGGATCCGTCAAAGACAAAATCGCGGTTTCTGCTGACTATCAAGATAACCGGGTTACCTTTGATTTTCTGTAATCCAATGCGCTGATATCAAAAACTGACGCTTTCTCTTCAGGAAAAAGCGTCAGCTTTTTTGTGTGATTAACAGGGTGTAGATCGTTTGATCAGCTGCGATAGCTGCCGTTGATTCTGATATAGCCGTCAGAAAAATCGCAGGTCCATAGATGATCGCTGGCAGACCCGTCCTGAAGGTTAATCTGAATGAGAATGCTATTCTGCTTCAGAATCTGTTTGGCTTTCATTTCATCAAACGCCACAGCCAGGCCACCGGAACAAACCTGCAGATCTCCCAGATAAATATCACAGCCAGCCGGATCAAAGTCAGCACCCGAGTAGCCGGCTGCGGTTAAAATCCGGCCCCAGTTTGCATCTTCACCGAACAAAGCTGTCTTGACCAGCGGCGACCGTCCGACGGACTGAACAATCCGGTAGGCGTCAGCGGCGTCGCGGGCACCCTTCACACGGATATCAACCATCTTGGTTGCACCTTCACCGTCAGCGACAATTTGCTGTGCCAGCTGGCTGCAGACATAGGTAAGTGCCTGCAGCAATATCTGCTCGCCTTCAGAACCTGGATCAATGACTGTGTTGCCGGCCATGCCATTGGCCAGCACAACGACCATATCGCAGACACTGGTATCCCCGTCGACAGAAATCCGGTTAAACGTCGGATTAACAGCTTGACTGAGAAGTGCCTGGAGATGCATGGGTTCGATCTGGCAATCAGTGGTCAGGACTGCGATCATGGTCGCCATATTGGGATGGATCATCCCAGATCCTTTAGCCATGCCGCCGATCGTTATCTGTCTGCCGCCAACCTGGCAGGTAACGGCACAGGACTTGGGTCTCAGATCCGTCGTCAGGATGGCCGTCTCAGCTGCGCGAGCTGCTTCGCGTGAATCAGACAGCTGGCCGAAAGCCAGATCAATACCAAAGGTGACAGCGTCGATGTTAAGCCGCTGGCCGATGACGCCGGTTGAACCGGTCAGAACATCTGACGGTGTGCACCCGATGTGTTCGGCGGCGCAGGCGGCCATTTTCTCAGCATCGGCAAAACCGTCGGGACCGACACAGGCGTTGGCATTGCCGCTGTTGATGACTACAGCCTGCGCCTTGTGATCACTGATGGAGCGCCTGCAGAGCTGGAGCGAATGCCCTTTTACAACATTCTGAGTGAAGACACCGGCAGCAGATGCTTTTTTTTCACTGACGATCAGGGCGAGATCGCGTTTACTCTTTTTCAGACCACAGGCAACACCGGCTGCCCGGAAGCCTGACGGGGCTGTCACACCGCCATCGATGACGGTCAGGCAATCGGGCTTTTGATGGACACCATCCATATCATTTGACATTAGGAACCTCCCGGGTGGTCGCAGTGACTGCGTTCATTTGAATTGGAATTGAATATACGTTATCACCAATCGGTTTTGAACGCAAATAAATTTGTCTGCAGCTGTTCAATTTTGATGATGCATCGGATGACCCTTTAAACACGTGACAGATCATGTATAATGAGAACAGAAAAGATGTTAGAAGGTTTCGGCTTAATTAATAGGCAAAAGCCAATAGGGGAGGAATCACTATGTGGCTGCGACGTGACATTAAAAGCCATGCCAAGCGCAATCTTCAGAATAAATACTGGACAGCGTTCGCTGTCACATTGCTGGTTGGCATTCTTGGCGGCGGGTCAAATATTTTTACGTACCAGTTCAATAGAAGCGATTTTCATCTGCAAAACGGTCAGATGCCAGATCAACTGGAGTCGTTTTTTCAATGGGGAATCGATTTTTTCAATCGCCCCTTTCCGGATTTTGAGAACTGGTTCAATCCATTTGCGGTTCGCTTTTCCGCGTTTCTGCTGATTGTTGCGCTGTTCGGCGGTCTTTTTGCCCTTGCCTACTCAATTTTTGTATCTCCGGTCATTCAGGTTGGCGGCAACCGCTGGTTTTCACGTAGCCGTGAATCAGCGGCAACGCCGTCTGTTGGCCTGATCTTTAATCTGTTTAAGGCAGGGCGCTACCTTAAGACCGTTGGTAGTATGCTCTGGATGAACCTGTTTCTTTTTCTCTGGGGATTGATCGCCTGGATTCCGCTCCTCGCCGGATCAACCTGGCTGATCGTCCAGCTGATCGGCGGCAGACTCGAATGGCCCGGCTATGGCATTCCCGAACAATACTATAGTTGGATTGGCCCGCCTGAAGTTGCCATTCTGGTGGCCATGACACTGGTATTGACCCTGTCCGCCCTGTTCGCGCTGCCTGTCCTGATCAAACACTACAGCTATCGCATGACACCCTGGATTCTCGCGGACAATCCCGGAATCGGTTATCGCCGGGCACTCAAGTTATCCATGCGCCTGACCCGTGGTATGAAATGGGAACTGTTCGTTCTCGATCTGTCCTTTATTGGCTGGTTTCTGCTCGGGTTGATGGCCTGCGGTATCGGAATTCTGTTTGTCGTCCCTTATTACCAGTCCGCTCAGGCTGAAGCGTATGCCTTTTTACGTAAACGCGGGGTGGACGCCAATGAGTGCACGATGGAGGAACTCCTGTTTCAGCCGGTTATCATACCAGCTGAGCAGCCAGACGGGATGACCCAACAGATTCAATGACGCAGCGTCATTGAATCAGGACTGAAAAACGGTTTCACCTTCTAAGATGACCTGATTGATCCGGATCTGATCATCACAGATGATCAGGTTGGCTTTTTTGCCGGCAGCCAGACTGCCTAATTCACGATCGATCCCCAGCATGCGGGCCGGGTTGATCGTGGCAAAATGGATCACATGACAAATGCCATAGCCGGTATGCTTCATCATATTTCGACAGGCGGCGTCAAGTGTCAGACGGCTGCCGGCCAAATGGCCTTCATCATCATAGGCCAGATCTTCGCCATATGCGGTGCCGGGATTAGGTTTGAAGCCGGCCCGGCTGCCTGATGAGTCCGTAATTAGAATCACCCGATCGACCCCTTTTGTTTTGACGACAAGCCTCAGCCGGTCCGGACGAACATGAATGCCCCGAAGGTCGCTGATCAGCTCCGTGTAGATGTCGCTGTCGTAAAGCGCGTACTCGTCGGGCCCCGCACCCAGCGTCCCGCGCGCCGGACCTTTCGGAGAACCGGAATCAGCGTGATGTGTCTGATTGCGGATACCGTATTTTTTCAGGTCATGGCACTGCTGCGGTTCGGCGAGGGAGTGTCCCAGACTGAAAATCACATCAGGATGGACAGATATCGCATACTGCATAAAAGATTCTATTCCGGCGCGTGCCGGATCAATACACCAGACGCGAACAAAATCACCAGCCGTATCCACCAAGCCACGATATTCATGTTCTTCGATCGGGCCTCTGAACTGCGTACTGTTCTGATTAGCACCAAGATCAGCGTTCATGTACGGGCCTTCCATGTACAATCCGTGGATTATTCGCCCGGAACCCTGTTGGCTTGCCTCGTGAATCAGCTTGATTGCGTCCAGCAGTTCCTGATAAGACAAGCTGGCGTACAAGGTCGGCAGAACCGTTGTCTGGCCGTGCTGGAGGAAGTGGTCGCAGCAATGGATCGGGTCTTCGGAAAAGAGTCGGCCATGACCGCCGTGATTATGGATATCGATCAGACCGGGGGCCGTATAGCGGCCACCGGCATCGATAATCGTGGCGCCTGGAGGCACGGTCGTTTGCTCTGCAGGTCCGCAGGCGATGATCCTGTCCTGGTCAAAGAGGAGAACGCCGTCCCAGACCAGACTGTTTTCGAGAACCAGTGTTGTGTTGACGATCGCTTTCATGATGAGCTCCTTTTTCCGGATCTGATGCAGGTTTGTTGGCGACTATGAGGGTGATTTTACGTGATCAAGGTTCATTCGATACACGTCCATTGTAGCGGTTTATTGATATAAGAGCTATGACTTTAATCATCTTGGCGAACAATCGACCTTTATGTGTATTGGTGAACAATCAACCTTCATGTATAATGGATATGACAGTTCGCCAATCATATGAGGCTGCTGTCAATTAATTAATAACAACACCCAGGGAGGATTATTGAATGAGTATGTTTTGTTACCAGTGTCAGGAAACTGCCAGAAATACCGGCTGCGAAGTGCGAGGTGTCTGCGGTAAAAATGAAGATGTAGCCAATTTGCAGGACCTTCTGATATATACACTCAAAGGCGTGTCAGAAATTGTCATCAAGTCTCAACTTGACCCGGCTCAGCTGGACGAAGTGAATGGCGAAGTTCTGAACAGCCTGTTTATGACCATCACCAATGCCAATTTTGATGGAGATGCCATTGAACGTCAGATCATCAAGATGGCTGCCCACCGTGACCAGCTGCGAAAAACGGCACCCCAACAGGACTGGTCGGATGCCGCAACCTATTCAACCGGTTCACGTGACGCCATGCTGGAGAAAGCCAAATCAGTCGGCGTTCTGGCGACTGAAAATGAAGATATCAGATCACTGCGCGAGCTGGTTATTTACGGGTTGAAGGGGATGGCTGCTTATACGGAACACGCGCGCAACATCGGTGAAAAGGACCCCGAGATCAGTGCATTTATGTATGAAGCACTTGCTGCTACCTTGAATGATAACCAGACGATTGACGAACTGGTTGCACTGACCCTGAAAACAGGGGAGTTCGGGGTTAAGGCGATGGCTCTTCTGGACACGGCCAATACATCCCGTTATGGCCATCCGGAAATGACAACGGTTTCGCTTGGTGTTCGCACCAATCCGGCAATCCTTATATCCGGACATGATCTGACCGATATGGAACAATTGCTGGAGCAGACAAAAGGAACGGGCGTTGATGTCTATACGCACAGCGAAATGCTGCCGGCCAATTATTATCCGGCGTTCAAAAAATATGACCATTTCGTTGGCAATTACGGCAATGCCTGGTGGCAGCAGGTCACGGAGTTTAAGACATTCAAAGGACCGATCCTCTTTACCACCAACTGTATTGTGCCGCCGAAAAGCGAAGAAATCCGCCAGCGTATTTTCACGACGGGTTCCGCCGGCTTCCCCGGCTGCACGCATATCGTTGCCGGTGCTGACGGACAGAAAGATTTTTCGGAAATCATTGAACTGGCTAAAACGTTGCCAGCCCCTGAAGAAATTGAAACCGGAACACTGGTCGGCGGATTCGCGCACAACCAGGTTGTCGCACTGGCTGATAAAATTGTTGAAGCGGTCAAGTCCGGAGCCATTCGCAAGTTCTTCGTTATGGCTGGTTGTGATGGCCGCATGAAATCACGTCAGTACTACACTGAATTCGCGGAGAAATTACCGAAAGATACGGTTATTCTGACAGCCGGTTGCGCCAAATATCGCTACAACAAGCTGAATCTGGGGGATATCGGTGGTATTCCACGTGTGCTCGACGCTGGACAATGCAACGATTCCTATTCTTTGGCCGTGATCGCGCTGACGCTTAAAGATGTGCTCGGTCTGGACAACGTCAATCAGCTGCCCATCGCCTATAACATCGCCTGGTATGAGCAAAAAGCGGTCATCGTGCTGCTGGCTCTGCTGGCCCTCGGTGTCAAGAACATCCATCTGGGACCGACACTGCCCGCTTTCCTGTCTCCGAATGTTGCCACCGTCCTGGTTGAGCAGTTCGGCATTGCCGGAATCGGATCAGCCGAAGACGATCTGGCATTATTTCTGGGCTGAGTTCATGATACGCCGCAGTTTTAGGATTAGGCGAGTGACATTTTTTGCACAGTCATTCAAACCAGCTGCTGGTTGAGACAATCAAGGCGCCTTGTTGCTAGATGGGGTGCCTTGTCCTGTGTCCGGCCCGCAGAATAATATTGAAAGCAGGCTGACGGCTGCTAAGCAATCACATTAAACATGACAACAGACCGTCCTGTTTAGCGAAAGGGAGCTAACTGATGAATACACCATCTCTTTTCAAGTACATTGATGAAGAAGCATCGACCTTTATCGATTTTTTAATTGATATCACGAACATCGAAAGTCCATCCAACGACAAAACAGGCGTTGATGCTGTTGCGTCAGCAATAGAGACCTTCGCTGCCGGCCGTGGACTGATCGTTAAACGAACGTCTTTTCAGAGATCCGGTGACGGACTGGTCGTCGAAACGGCCGAACGCGCTGGCAGAAAACCGGTCGTCTTCATTGCCCACATGGATACAGTTCATGTCCACGGAGCATTTGGCAGCCCACCCGTTCAAAAACAGGATCAGATCCTGACCGGACCGGGTATCCATGACTGCAAGGGCGGCATTGCCGTTGCGCTTCTGGCCATGGACACGTTGAATCAAAACGGCTATCAGGATCGTCAGCTCAGGTTAATTCTCGTACCTGACGAAGAAGTCAGCAGCGCTTATTCCGGACCGGAGGGCATTGATTTCATCCGGCAAAACGTCCGCGATGCGGCGTACGCGTTCTGTTGTGAGTCTGGTAACCGCAACGGCGACGTGGCAGTCGGCCGCAAAGGGATTCTCAAGCTGGATGTGACGGTCACGGGCAAGGCTGCTCACGCCGGATCCGCTTACCGCCAGGGAATCAGTGCGATCAAGGAGGCTGCCCATAAGATCATTTCCCTTGAGAAATTCGATCAACACGAAAATGTCACCATAAACTGCGGCGTAATCAACGGTGGAACCAAGCCGAATATCGTACCGCAGTCCTGTACCTTCACACTGGATGTTCGCTTTCTGCAGACTGAAGAAAAAGAAGCAGCCCTTCTTTTTATTGAGGAAATTATCAATCACGCATTTATTCCCGGGACAACGGCCAGCTATCAAATAATCAGCGAGCGGATTCCAATGGCAATGACACCTGACAACCTCAAGCTGTGCGACTATCTCAACGAAATGTGTGATGAACACCATTTAACGCGCCTGAATCCGATGGTATCAGGCGGCGGAGCTGATTCAGCCTATGCGGTGCAGGAAGGGGTACCAACGGTTTGCTCTCTGGGTATTGTCGGACAGTATCAGCACACCCTGAATGAGCAGGCAGACATCCCTTCACTGGCTGAACGCGCCAAGCTTCTTGCTGCAGCGATCACTGGCAATAATCCGTTTGATGCCTGATATCAATGGCAGTAAGATTTCTGACAACATCATAATTGAATCAGACAATAGGAGGAGCATCCATGTTTTGTGAGCAATGTGGTAATCCGATACCGGAAGGAGCAGCTTTTTGCCGTCAATGCGGGTCTCAGGTCAAACCAGATTCCTCAAAGGCACCCGGCATAACACAGAAGCAGTCAACAGGATCACTCGTCGGATGGTCACAGGTGATCAACCATCCTGAAATTCATCAGGCAGCACAGAAAAACAAGAAATCAGCGATGGGCTGTATGTGGTTCTTCACGATTCTTTTCCCCGTTGGATTCCTGTTGGCTGGTCTGCTGATCGAGGAGATGCCGCTCAATGAAGCGATTATTATCGGTGTGGGTCTCGGCCTCCTGATGCTGATCATCAATCTGATCCGCATCCGCGGAATGAAGCGTCCCATCTGGGAAGGCGTCGTCATTGATAAATACACCAAACAGCGCAGTAAACAGAGCCGTGACGATTCAAGCAGCGTCACCTACTATACCGAATACAATGTGGTAATCAAAGGTGTTGACGGCAAAAAGAAATACAGTGTCGAACGTGATCTAAATCCGATGTACGGTTATCTGTCAATTGGCGACCGCGTCCGCTTTCACCCGATGTTTGACTCTTATGAAAAGTTTGATAAATCGAAAGACAAAATTATCTACTGCAATATTTGCCACATGATGAACCCGATTGCCAATGAACGGTGCGAACGGTGCAGCAACCTCTTGTTTAAATAATCTGTCTGCCGCCCAGGAAGACTGCCTGAATCTGGTCGCCGCTGTCCATCACAAGCAGGTCAGCCCGTTTTCCCGGCTTGATGGAACCACAATCCGTCAGTCCGGCAACACGGGCAGGGGTGGTGCTTGCCATTTTGCACAGATCGATCAGACTGGCTTGCGTTGCCTTGCGCATGTTGCGGAACGCTGTGGCGAGCGTCAGGCGACTGCCGTAAAGCCCGCCATTGATGATGTTGACATCTGAATCCAGCGTGTCGCCGCCGGCACAGCAGTCTGATACCAGTGCGATCTGATCTGCACCTTTCAACCGATAAACAAAATCCAGCAGAAAAGTCCGAACATGGGCACCCATGGAATCGGCGATCAGTTCAGCTGTCATGGCGTCTTCCCCGAGCACAAAAAAATCGGAACCCGGCTCAACCGTGCCGCGGAATTTTGTCTCCGGAGCCCCCGTCCCGCAGAAGATATGACTGCCGATCCTTAGACCATACGGCAAATAGGTTTTCAGCGTCTCCGGGCTGGCTTTGGAATAGCAGACAGCCAGAACGATGTTTTTCTCCTGGGCGTAACGGGCAAACGTGCGTGCACCATCCAGACAGGGATCAAGCGTCCAGACACGGATCATCCCGTCGGCCAGTTGAATCAAGGACTGGTACTCATCTTCATTGATCGGATAAGCCTGTCCGCCATCTGATCCAAGAGAAGGATCGACGTAGGGGCCTTCCATGTGGATACCCCGGATGTTGCTGCCCGGTTCGGCAGCAGCTTGAACAATCTTTTCAATCGATTTTTCAAAAGAATAAAATCCGGCGTTGCGCCACAACGAAGCAAGAACAGACGTTGTACCGGCTTCGAGATGACTTCGCGCAGCCAGGGACGGGTCTTCAAAAAACCACTTGTTGCCACCTGCATGGCAGTGGATATCAACAAAGCCGGGGATGAGGTACCGCCCCTGCAAATCATAAACCTGAGTGCCATCCAGACGCTCAGCAGATACAGCTGCAATCCGATCACCGTTGACTGCCACACTGCCGTTTTCTAAGATGCAATCCTCTAAAACAATGGATCCGTTTGCGAAAATCATGGGATAACCTCCTCGCGGGAAACCGTGTTTTGTTATCTGGCTTCATGATAGCATAAAGGGCAGATGGTATTAAACAGAAAAAGACTGACCCGCTTAACAAGAACGACAGGATCCTGACGCTTTGAATCAACTCATTCGGATTGTTATTCACCACGTAGACCGCTATGATATAAAATAAAGATGTGTGCAAAGACAATCCATACGCGTTTGCGATGAGGATATACGATGAGAAAACCGATCTACAATGATTATTTTCCATTGACAGAGTACGAGAACCGACTTGAGGCGATTCGTGCTGCTATGAGACGAGAGGGTTTTGCAGCGCTCCTGTTGAGTACAGAATCGAATGTCGTGTATACATCTGGTTTTTTAAACGGCACCTGGCCAAATGGCTTTCATCTGGGCCGGCAGTTTGCCCTGATTCCTGTTTCTGAACAGAACGAACCTGTCTTGATATGTCCAACAGCGCTCACCGGATCTTTGATGACGTCAGCGTTTAGTGACGTATATCCGATTAATGAACCGGAGGGAACGGAAGGTGTTCAAAAAATAGCTGACCTTTTGGCGTACTGGGACAGTGTAGACCAGCGGATCGGCATCGAAAAAGGGCCGGCTATATGTCCATCATTAATCTCAGGTTTTGAGCCGGCCTTGAAACGGGCCTTGCCGCAGGCAGATTTCCATGACTGCAGCGGCTTAATGGCAGCCGTCCGACAGATCAAATCACCACGGGAAATTGAAAAGATCAGACGAGCTGTCGAAATCAGTGAGACGGCTCTATTTGAAGCATTTGAACAGTGCCACACCGGTATGAGCGAGCGTGAAGTGGCCGGACAAATTGCCTTATCGATGGCCAGGCAATCACCGGATTGTGCCGTCAACCATCCCTGGTTTATCTATGTACACGCGACCGGTAAAAGCCGGATCGGCTGGGATGGAATCCCCAGTGAATACATCATCCGCGACACGGATTTATTGTATATTGACTGCGGCTTTATCTATCAGGGTTATACTGCGGACATGATCCGCGTTTTCTCATTTGGCAATCCGGATCCCAGGTTGTGCCAGGCTTATGAAGCAGCCCGACAGGTCAACGAAACGATGATATCCGCCCTCAGACCGGGGCTTAAGATTCAAGACTTGATGGTCTGCTACGAGCGGGCACTATCCGGACTTGGTCTGCAGAAACAATGGGACGCGATGCAATCATACCAGTTTCTCTATGCCGGGCACGGCATCGGACTGGACATCCACGAACCGCCCTTCATCAGCGCGGTCGATCAATCACACCTTGAAGCAGGTATGACGCTGGCCATCGAACCGGATGTCTTCTTTAATTTACCGCTCAGTGAACAGACAGTCGCACTGAAACCGGAAAACGATGTTTTGATTACGGCGGAGGGGGCTGAGCTGCTGACGACCAGCTCAACGGAGATCTGGCGGAGTCGTTGACGATTCTGTTTGTCTATTGTTATTTGAGCAGGAAAGTGGGGAAAACACAATGGTGGATGAAAGACAAAAGCTGAAAAATGACCGGCTGGGCAACGGTCTCGGAGATCATCTTGGTTTGTCCTGGACGTGTGTTTATGCCAAGGTGGTCGGCGAGCAGGAAGTAGTCATCGATGAAGCAGATCGGCAGATTCTCAGGGATTTGGCTCTTCGTGTGGCAGAACGGGCTGCTGATCCGTTGCAAACGATCAAGCGAAAACGCTGGACACGGCACAATGATCTGCAGGAAACACAACCGCTGCTTTTCTGCGATCCGGAGCTCGCCTGGTATGAGCTGATTCCATCCACAACACTGCGATGCCAAGGCAACCTGGCCCGTCTCTGGGAATTCCGCCTGCGCAAAGAACTCTACTGGGCAGATAACATTCGGGACGATCGGGTGATCACGAATGAATGGACCGTTCAATATGTCTATGAGACGACAACCCGCGGCTGTGAAACGGAAATTATCGGCGGTGGTGGCGGTGGTGCCTATCGCTGGGATCCGCCTGTCAAAGATTACCAGATGGTTGACAGCCTCTCTTTTAAGCAGATCAGAATTGACGAAGAAAAGACGCTGGCCCTTTTTGATTTGGCACAATCGGTTTTTGACGGTCTCCTTACCGTCCGGCTGGAAGGCTCTTACTGGTGGACGCTGGGTCTGACCTCCGATCTGATCCTGTTGCGCGGCTTTGAACAGGTCATGCTGGATATGTACGATGATCCTGAAGGACTGCACAAGCTGATGGCTTTTCTCAGGGATGAAAAAATGGCCCAACTGGATTTTCTGGAACAAAACCAATTGCTGTCATTGAACAACCGGGGCGATTTTGTCGGGACCGGTGGTTATGGCTGGACGTCCGATCTGCCGCAACCGGGGTTTGACGGCTCAACCGTTCGCCTGAAAGATCTTTGGGGCTTTGCGGAAAGTCAGGAAACCGTGAATGTTTCACCTGATTTTTTCAAGGAATATGTCTTCGGCTACCAGAAGACGCTGCTGGAGCGTTTTGGCTTGACGATTTACGGTTGCTGCGAGCCGCTCGATCTACGCTGGGACGCCATTCAAACGCTGCCGCGTCTGCGCCGCGTGACTGTGTCGCCCTGGTCCAACCCGTCTGTCATGGCTGAAAAACTTGGCAACCGGTATGTCTATTGCCGCAAAATAAATCCAGCTTATCTGGCGGTTACGCCGATCGATGAGGACAATGCGCGCAGGGAATTGCGCGAAACATTCACGGCTGCACGTGCGCATGGCTGTCCGACTGAAGTGATGCTGCGCGATGTCCTGACATTTGACTGGCATGCC